>OKID01000052.1_pt1 | contig 42272 bp, 38 predicted proteins | sample 1610601 | NCBI WGS metagenome assembly OKID01 (sample SAMN04436667, study PRJEB24849) | human gut metagenome | biome: human gut; feature: NICU; material: stool | host: Homo sapiens | place: USA: Saint Louis, MO | collected 2010-06-09 | reverse complement strand
TCTTCACAGAACCAAGCTGCCGCCGTGTCCTGCAGCCAGTCACTTCCACACGGGCTGGCCCGGCGCTACCGCGCATCGGCGCTCGCGCTTGGCCTGATGGCATCGTGTGCCGCGCTGGCCGAAACCGCGCCGTCCACCCTGCCCTCGGTGCAGGTGCAGGAGCAGCGCCGCGTGACCGGCGACTACGCCGGCGGCCAGGTCGCCGCCGGCGGCCGCATCGGCCTGCTCGGCGACAAGGATTTCATGGATACGCCGTTCAGTACGGTCAGCTACACCGAGTCGTTTATCCGCGACCGCCAGGCCAAGGACCTGACCGACGTCATCGCCGCCACCGACCCCACGGTGTTCAGCAACGGCGTCACCGGTTCCTGGAGCGAGAACTACGCAATCCGCGGCTTCGCCTCCAACACCAGCGACACCACCTTCAACGGCCTCAGCGGCATGGCGCCGTACTACCGTACCTCGCCGGAGATGTTCGAACGCATCGAGGTGCTGAAAGGCCCCTCCGCGCTGCTCAATGGCATGCCGCCGGGCGGCTCGGTGGGCGGCGCGGTGAACCTGGTGCCCAAGCGCGCTGGCGAGCAGCCGCTGTTGCGGGTCAGCGCCAACTTCGCCTCCGACGCGCAGTTCGGCACCCATGTGGACATGGGCCGTCGGCTCGGCGCGGGCAAGCAGTTCGGCGTCCGCTTCAACGGCGCGTACCGTGATGGCGATGGCGCAGTGGACAAGCAGCGCAAGAAGGTCCAGCTCGGTTCGCTGGCACTGGACTGGCGCGGCGAACGTGCGCGGCTGTCGGCCGATCTGTACGGCGCCGATGACCGTGTTGACGGCCCCGCACGTGGCGTCGGCCTGGCATCCGGCGTCGCCATTCCGCGGCCGCCGCGTGGCGATACGCTGATCAACCCGGACTGGGCCTACGTGGACAGCCAGGACAAGGGCGCGATGCTGCGCGGCGAACTGGACATCAACGATACCCTGATGGCCTACCTGGCCTACGGCACCAGCAGGACCGACTACCGCTACAACGGTTCGATCAGCGCACAGATCCTCAATCCGGCCGGTGACTTCACCACGGTAATCGGCCAGCTCGCCTTCGATATCAGGAAGCAGTCCGGCGATGCCGGCCTGCGCGGTTCGTTCCGGACCGGCAGCGTCGGCCACCAGTGGGCTGCCAACGTGACCCACTACCAGCACACCCAGAACGACTACGGCCGCCGCAGCGTGCCGGGCTGGGACTGGACCACCAACCTCTACAACCCGGTGTGGGGCCCGGCCGCGCCGTTCGTAGCGCCGCACATCTCGCATACCGAACTGCGGCTGGACAGCCTCGGCTTCGCTGATACCCTGTCCTTCGCCGATGAACGCGTGCAGTTGACCCTGGGCGTGCGCCGCCAGCAGGTGGTCAGTGAGACCTTCAACGTCGCCACGGGTGCGCGCACCTCACGCTACGACGAGAGCGCCACCACGCCGGCAGCGGCGCTGCTGGTGAAAGCCACCGACACGGTCTCCCTCTACACCAACTACATCGAGGGCCTCAGCCAGGGCGCCACCGCGCCGATGACCGCCGCCAATGCCGGCGATGTGTTCGCGCCGTTCCGCACCAGGCAGAAGGAGCTGGGCCTGAAGCTGGACCTGGGCCGCTTCGCGCACACCTTCAGCGTGTACGAGATCAAGCGGCCCAGCAGCTACACCGACCCGGTCACGAATATCTTCTCGTTCGGCGGCGAACAGCGGAACCGCGGCGTGGAATGGGGCTTCTTCGGTGCGCCACTGGACGGCGTGCGCCTGCTGGGCGGCATGGCCTTTGTGCAGCCGAAGCTGACCCGCACGGCGGGCGGCGTGAATGAAGGCCGCATGGCCACGGCAATTGCGCAGCGGCAGGCCAAGCTGGGCGTGGAGTGGGATGTGCCCGCGCTGGAAGGCCTGACCCTGACCGGTAATGCCACGGCGATGTCGAAGCAGTACATCAGTGCCGACAACCGCCTGTCGGTGCCGGGGCGGACGTTGTTTGACGTGGGCGCGCGCTACAGCACCACCGTGGCGGGTCGACCGTTGGCACTACGCGCCACGGTGAACAACGTGACCAACAAGGCGTTCTGGAGCATGCCGTTGCTATCCAGTCTGGCGCTGGGAGCGCCGAGAACGATGTTGTTCTCGGCGACGATGGATTTCTGAGGCGGCGCGGAACCCCTGTAGATCCGATCCATGCTCGGCCCGGTTCTGTCTGGTGAGCCGAGCGTAGGCTCGGCGCTACAGAACGCGGGGCCATCCGCCAACGGCATCCAGGCAGGATGCGAATATTCTGTAGAGCCGAGCCCACGCTCGGCTCCACGCCAACAGCATCCACGCATGGCGTGGCTCTACTCGGATGCAGGCGGAAGATGGCGTGTGTGATTGGTCAGCGCCAGCGCGGCCAACATCAGCCCTTCCATCACGCGGTCGCCCACGTAGTGTTCCGGGCCGCCATTCTGGCGGGCGCGCTCGGCGGCCAGCAGGATCTCGTTGACGATGCGCAGCCCCGCCAACGCGCCGTCGCTGTCGGCCAGGGCCAGGCAGCGGACTGGCAGCTGGTGGCGCTCGGGCCAGGGCTGGCCGTCGGCGGCCACGCCCAGACCGATCTGGTGCAGCAGCGCGATGAGGTTGTTGGGGTCGGGCTTCGCGCGCACTTCTTCGCCCTCATCGGCGTTGGCCGGGGCGTACTGGGTGCGCAGAGGGGGAATGTCCGAACGGTCCATGGCAGGTTTCCGTGCAAGGCATGCGGGACCACCGCCCTTAACAAAGGCGGCGGACGGTACGTGTGTGGAAACCGGTAGCTAAGCGTCATTACCCGGTGGGTTCGCTTGCGCGCACCCCACGTACCGCCCGCCATGGAACGCGAACGGAATGCCAGCCGGCGCCGCGCAAGGCGACGCCGGCTGGCAAGCGTAAACAACGCATAGCTAAACGGGTTTCCACACCCGGCCACCCTTTTCCGGCGGCAATCCATCATGTGCACGGCGGGGTGGCAGGCGCCAACAACCCACGTGCAAAGACAGCAACGTTCACGCAGTGGCAGCATTGTCGCATATCGACAATCGAGCCGAAGATTCAACAACTTGCACCATGCCGATGGCGGCATGCTTCACCCGCATCGGCACCGCGCATTCCTTGACCGCATCCGGCATTCAAGACAGGCGACGCGCCAGTTGCGACATTACGCAAGCAGATAGGCAATCAACGCCAGCACCGCCAGATGTCCCACGTAGTACCCGTAGAACACCCACCGCCAGCGCGGCAGTGGCCAATTCACCCGCGCGGCCAGCAGCACCACCGGAACGGCCAGCAGCGCCCAGCCGTTGTGGTTCGCCCAGCACACCGCTGCGAGCCCGACCAGCAACAGCCACCACGCGCGATGCCGGAACGCGATCCATCCCAGCAGCACGCAGCCGACACCCGCCCACTGGTAATCCACGAACATCGGCAGCACGCCGGCAGCCAGCAACAGCAGAACGGGCCGATGGTTCGCCAGCGCATGAACGGCCACGGCCGCCAGAGTGAAAGTAAGCAGGATGTTGAGCGGCAGCCAGGAACCAAACGCGAATGCGTGCACTGGCTGGGCGATCAACCCCCAAAGCACGAGCCGGCGTATCGATTTGCGCAGGTCGGCCCCGGGCTGGGCCAGGTTGCAGGCCATCACCAGCGCGAACAGCGGGAAGGCAATACGCCCCAGTTCGCTGACCACCGGCACGTAGCCGCCGAAGGCCACCTTGGCCACGTGATCACCGGTCATGGCCAGCAGTGCGATCCACTTCAACAGCTCGCGCGCACCGCTGCCAAGGGTGAAGTTGAAGGTTGACGTCCCGGTCGTGGTCGCTTGCATCGCGGAAGCTTATGCGCATCGGCCAGCCCATTTCCAGCGCCGCGCAGGAGCCCGTCGCTGCAGCCCGCAGGTGGCGGCGCTATGCTGGCCGCCCCTGCTTGTGAGACACCCGCCATGCGCACCCTGTACCCCGCCATCGAACCCTACCGCGAGTTCACCCTACCGGTGAGCGATCTGCACACGCTGCATGTCGAAGAGTGCGGCACACCGGACGGCATTCCGGTGGTGTACCTGCACGGCGGCCCAGGCGCGGGCATTTCACCCACCCATCGCCGCTTCTTCGATCCGGCACGCTACCGCATCGTGTTGATCGACCAGCGTGGCAGCGGCCGCTCCACACCGTTCGGCGAGCTGCGCGACAACACCACGCAGGACCTGGTGGCCGACATCGAGAAGGTGCGCGAGCACCTGGGCATCGAGCGTTGGCTGGTCTATGGCGGCTCCTGGGGATCGACCCTGTCTCTGGCCTACGCACAAGCGCATCCCGAGCGCGCCACCGGCCTGATCGTGCGCGGCGTGTTCCTCGGCCGCGAAATGGAGAATCGCTGGTTCGCCGAGGCCGATGGCGGTGCGCGCTGGATCTTTCCGGAGCGCTGGGACCGTTATGAGGCTTACATTCCGGAGGCTGAGCGTGGCGACATGATTGCGGCCTATTGGACCCGCATGGATGGCCCGGATGAGGCGACCCGCATCGAAGCCGCGCAGGCCTGGCTGGGCTGGGAAGACAACGCGGCAACCCTGCAGCACGACGTCGACGCTCAATCCACCGATGATCCGCTGGATACCTTGGCCAAGGCCCGCATCGAGGCGCACTACTTCCGCAACGGCATCTTCCTGGAACCCGACCAGCTGCTGCGCAACATCGATCGCATCCGCCATCTGCCCTGCGTGATCGTGCAGGGGCGCTACGACATCATCTGTCCGCCGCGCAGCGCATGGGACCTGGCCAAGGCGTGGCCGGAAGCCCGGCTGGAGATGGTGACCTCCGGCCACAGCGCCAACGAGCCAGCCACGGTGGATGCGCTGGTGCGAGCCACGGACGCCTTTGCAGACCGCTCCTGAAGCAGACGGGAGTGCCGGCCGCTGGCCGGCTTCCTGCCGTTCGAGGGTAGAGTGGACTGTTAGTCGACTGCTCTTGGCAGGAAGCTGAAGGCCCCGCGCTGCACTAGCAGTCGACTCTACCGAGGCGTCTCCGTCGAGCCACCGCCCCCAAGGCGTCCTCGCGCAATTGCTGCTGTGCGGCCCGGTGAATGGCGACCCACCGGCAACGGTCCACGGCCCCCATTCTTCGCGGCCCACTTACAGTCCCGCGCAGAAGATCCTGCCGTGACCACCGCACCGGTCGTCCGCCTTCTCTTCAGGAGCACGCCATGATCGCTTGTCGCTACCTTCCGATTGCACTCTCGTTTTCTGCCGCCCTGCTGCTGGGCGCCTGTTCCAGGACTCAGGAGGCGAGCAGGACCACCGCCGCCGAGGACGTCACCGAAGTGAAGCTGATACCGCCGTATGAATCGTTGGACAAGGACAAGGACGGCATCGTCACCCTGGCGGAAGTCGATGCGGTGGCACCGGACTGGGCCGAGCGCCTGCATGCCTGCGATACCGACCGTGACAAGACGCTGAGCCATGGCGAGTACGACGTGTGCAAGCAGACCAGCGCTTCGCATTGATCCATCACTGAACCCTCGATTGGCGCTGTGCATGCCCGGCTATACCAAGGTATAGCCGGGCTAACCCACCGGCCTCTAGGCCTGCCCCGTTCAGGCGCGGACAATAGCACCACTGGCCAGGGCAACCCTGGCCGGGCCCCTCCCCTCATGGAGACGCAGATGGACCCCGACCCTTCCGGGCGCACCGCGACCCGTATGCCTGATTGCTGCCTGTTCCTGGCGCCTGCCCGCCGGTCCCTGCCTGCCTGAGTGACGGGGGACCGCCAGGCGCCGCCTGCCTGGAGATCGCCCCCATGTCCTACAAGATCCTGTACATCACCCTGCGTCGCCTGATCGGCGAGCGCGATGTTGCCGCCCTGCGCAGCCAGCTGCTGCAGTACGGCCCGATCATGTTTGCCCGTTCGCTGTCGCTCGGTTCGCCACGCGTTGTGGCCGACGCGCTGTCGCTGCTCCCGATCAGCGAGCGCATCAATGTGCTGCGCCACCTGCCCTATCCCCTGCGCGACGCGATGAAGCCACTGTGCATCGGTGGCAGCCAGCGCCTGCGCATGCAGCCGTGGTCGCCGGCGGTGCTGGCGATGCGCCACGCCTGACCTGTTCCAACCGTTCCGTTCGTGTTCCGGCCGCGGCCGGCTCTGACATTCGAGGAGAGTCCCATGAGCCTGCTCAACGCCTGGTTCAATGCCTTCCTGCGCAGCCGTCGCGCAGGCAACCTGTTCCGCCGCCGTGCGATGCCCGAAGCCGGCTTCGGCCCTGGCAGCGCCGAGGCCGCGCCGTTCGCGCTCACCACCGGCCTGGTCACCCTCGCCCAGCAGGACGAAGCCGAGCTGCTGACCACGCTGGAATCACATGCCGATGGCCTCAGCCCGCATGAGGCCGAGGAGCGACTGGCCACGCTCGGCCCCAACGAGGTGGATCACGAGAAGCCGCTGCCGTGGTGCCGCCACCTGTGGCAGTGCTACCGCAATCCGTTCAACCTGCTGCTGACCGTGCTGGCGGCGGTATCCTGGCTGACCGAGGACATCAAGGCGACGATCGTCATCGGTGCGATGGTGCTGCTGTCCACGCTGATCCGCTTCGTGCAGGAGGGTCGCTCGAACCGTGCTGCCGAGCGGCTGAAGGCACTGGTCGGCAACACTGCGCGCGTGCTGCGCCGCAATCCCGGCACCGAGGCTGCGGATGTGGCCGACCAGTACTTCGGCGCGCATCTGCACAGCCGTCGCCCGGCGCGCCTGCTGGACCTGCCTATCCGTGAACTGGTACCCGGCGACCACATTGTGCTGTCGGCCGGCGACATGATTCCGGCCGACTGCCGCGTGCTGACCGCCAAGGACCTGTTCGTGGCGCAGGCGGCGATGACCGGCGAGTCGCTGCCGGTGGAGAAGTTCGCGCACCCGGGCGATGGCCTGGCCGGCCTGCTGGAACAGCACAACCTGCTGTTCATGGGTACCAACGTGGTGTCCGGTACGGCCACCGCCATCGTGCTGGCCACCGGTAACCGCACCTACTTCGGCACGCTGGCCCAGCGCAGCACCGCCACCGACCGTGCGCCCACCGCATTCCAGGCCGGCGTCAACAGTGTCAGCTGGCTGCTGATCCGCTTCGCGCTGGTGATGGTGCCGTTCGTGCTGCTGATCAACGGCTGGACCAAGGGCGACTGGACCGAGGCGTTCCTGTTCGCGCTGTCGGTGGCGGTGGGCCTGACGCCGGAAATGCTGCCGATGATCGTCACTTCCACCCTGGCCAAGGGCGCGGTGCTGCTGTCGCGGCGCAAGGTGATCGTCAAGCGCCTGGACGCCATCCAGAACTTCGGCGCGATGGAAGTGCTGTGCACCGACAAGACCGGCACCCTCACCCAGGACAGGATCGCGCTGGAGCGCCACACCGATGTGTTCGGCCACGATTCGGAAGACGTACTGAAGTTCGCTTACCTCAACAGTCACTTCCAGACCGGCCTGATCAACCTGCTGGACCGCGCGGTGCTGGAGCACGTGGAGCTGCAGAGTTCGTTGCGGCTGTCGCAGGACTACCACAAGGTGGATGAGATCCCGTTCGACTTCGAGCGCCGCCGCATGTCGGTGGTGGTCTCCGAGCGTGAGGACCACCATGAGCTGATCTGCAAGGGAGCCGTGGAAGAGATGCTGGCGGTGTGCAGCACCGTGCGCGAGAACGGCCAGGACATGCCGCTGGACGAGCGCCGCCTGGCGCGGGTGCGGCAGACCACCGAGGAACTGAACGAACAGGGCCTGCGCGTGGTGGCGGTGGCGATGAAGGAGACCGCAGCCAGCCAGACCACCTACTCGCAGGCGGACGAGTGCGGGTTGACCCTGGTCGGCTACGTGGCGTTCCTGGACCCGCCGAAGGAATCGGCCGCGCAGGCGCTGCAGGCGCTGGCCGCACACGGCGTCGAGGTCAAGGTCTTCACTGGCGACAACGAACTGGTGTCCGCGCGTGTGTGCGCACAGGTGGGACTGGATGCCGACACCATCCTGACCGGGCCGCAGATCGAGCGCATGGATGACGGCGCGTTGTCGCGGGCGCTGCACCACCATCGCGTGTTCGCCCGGCTGACGCCGCTGCACAAGGAGCGCCTGGTGCGCGAACTGCGCGCACAGGGCAAGGTGGTCGGCTTCCTCGGCGACGGCATCAACGATGCACCGGCGCTGCGCGCAGCCGATATCGGCATCAGCGTGGACAGTGCGGTGGACATCGCCAAGGAGGCCGCCGACATCATCCTGCTGGAAAAGAATCTGATGGTGCTGGAGGAAGGCGTCATCCAGGGCCGGCGCACGTTCAACAACATGCTGAAGTACATCCGCATGACCGCCAGCTCCAACTTCGGCAATGTGTTCTCGGTGCTGGTGGCCTCGGCCTTCCTGCCGTTCCTGCCGATGCTGCCGCTGCAGCTGCTGGTGCAGAACCTGCTGTACGACATCTCGCAGATCGCCATCCCGTTCGACAACGTGGACGAAGAGCTGGTGCGCAGGCCGCTGAAGTGGAACCCGGCGGACATCGGCCGCTTCATGGTGTTCTTCGGGCCGATCAGCTCGATCTTCGACCTGAGCTGCTTCGCGCTGATGTGGTACGTGTTCGATGCACGCACGCCGGCCGACCAGGGCCTGTTCCAGTCCGGCTGGTTCGTGGTCGGCCTGCTGACCCAGACCCTGATCGTGCACATGATCCGCACGCCGAAGCTGCCGTTCCTGCAGAGCATCGCCGCGCCGCCACTGCTGCTGATGACCGGCCTGATCATGGTCATCGGCGTGGCCCTGCCGATGAGCCCGCTGGCCGGCTACTTCAAGCTGCAGGCCCTGCCGGCCGGCTACTGGCCGTTCCTGGTGGCGATCCTGTTCGGCTATGCGGTGCTGACCACCGCGCTGAAGCGCTTCTACATCCGTCGCTACGGCTGGCAGTAAGCGCCCGCCGCCTTGTCCAGGGAGAATCACAATGGACATCAATCCGAACCTGCCGGCGTTCAACGCCGGCGCAACCCTGAGTTCGCTGATCAGCCTGTCGGTGGCGTTCGTGCTTGGCACGGCCATCGGCCTGGAACGGCAGCTGCGCCAACGCACCGCGGGCCTGCGCACCAACACCCTGGTGGCGGTGGGAGCGGCGGTCGATCTGGCGGTGCGCTTCCATGACCTGTACGGCGGCCCGCCGTCGCCGCTGCATGTGGTGGCCTATGTGATCTCCGGCGTCGGCTTCCTGGGAGCCGGCGCGATCATGAAGGATGGTGCGCAGGTGTCCGGCCTGAACACCGCCGCCACCCTGTGGGGCTCGGCGGCGGTGGGTGCATGCGCGGGTATCAAGCTGCTGCCGGAAGCGGTGCTGGCGGCGGTGTTCGTGCTGGCCGCCAACACCCTGCTGCGGCCGGTGGTGAACCGCATCCAGCGGCAGCCGCTGCCGGAAGCGTTCAGCGAAGCGACCTATGCGATCAACGTGGTCTGCCAGCGCGAGCAACAGGCCGAGGTGCTGGACCAGCTGTTGCTGCTGCTTGAACAGGCACAGTACCCGGTGCGCGCAGTCGACCAGCGCCCGTTTGGCGAGCGCGACGTGGAGATCGAAGCGGTGCTGTATGCCACCACCGTCGATGCGGGCGAACTCGATGCGGTATTGGCCACGCTGGCGACCACGCCCGGCGTCCTGCAGGGGTTCTGGAACGCCAGCCTGGAGGAGTAGTGTCGGCCGCTGGCCGACGACCTGATGATCTCCGGACGCCCCGTGCATCGCCTCGGCATGCCCACCACTGCGGTAGTGCCGGCCGCTGGCCGGCAACCTCATGATCTCCGGAAGCACGCTGCAGATGCCGGCCAGCGGCCGGCACTACCAGGCATCGCTTTGACCGGTGCCGACCAAGGCCGGCATCCACCGATGGCGGCTTTGCTATCCTTTCACCCCACGCCAGGGAGCTTCCCCGATGCCATCGCTGTCGCCCCGCCGCCCACTGGTGCTGCTGGCCCTGTTCGTCGTGATGGCGGCGATCTTCCTGATCGACACCGTCACCGATTACGCGGTTGCCGCCGCCTGCTTCTACGCGGCGGTCATCCTGGCCGCATCGCGCGTGCTGGGCGCACGCGGGTTGATCACGCTTGCCCTGGCCTGCATCGCGCTGACCGGGCTGAGCTTCTTCCTGACCCGCTTCGGCACCTACCGCATCGGCCTGGTCAATTCGGTCATTGGCATGCTGGTGATCGGTATCACCACCTACCTTGCCCTGAACATGGAAGCGGCCAAGGCCGCCGTGCAGGAAGCACAGGGCCGCCTGCTGCGGGTAGCGCGCGCCTCCACCGTGGGCGAGCTGACCACCTCCATCGCGCATGAAGTAAACCAGCCGCTGGCGGCCATCGCCAGCAGCGCCGAAGCCTGCCAGCGTTGGCTCGCGCAGGATCCACCCAACGTGGACAAGGCGCGGCAGACCGTGGCCCGCATCCTGGCCGATGCACATCGTGCCGGTGACGTGATCGCCCGCATCCGCGGCCTGACCCAGGGCGCGGCACCGCAGCGACGCGCCTTCGATCTGAACGAAGCGGTGGAGGAAATGCTGGCGCTGTCGCGCAGCGAGCTGGACCGGCATGGCGTGGCCGTGGCGCTGCTGCTGGACACCGAGCTGCCACCGGTGCAGGCCGATCGCGTGCAGGTGCAGCAGGTGATCGGCAACCTGATCCTCAATGCGGTGGACGCGATGGAGACCGTGCCCACCGCCGACCGACGCTTGTCCCTGCTGACCCGGCGCAACGGCCAGCGGATCAGCCTCAGTGTGCGTGACCGCGGCGTCGGCCTGCCCGCCGACCATCCCGAACGCGTCTTCGATGCCTTCTGGACCACCAAGTCGCACGGTCTGGGGCTGGGTCTCAGCCTGAGCCGCTCGATGATCGAAGCCAACGACGGCCAGATCCGTGCCGAACGACCGGCAGGCGGCGGTGCCTGCTTTGTGTTCGATCTGCCCATTGCCACGGACGCCCACCATGCGTAAGCAGACTGCCGCCAACCCCGATCCGGCACCCATCGTCTATGTGGTCGACGACGATCCGTCGGTGCGCGCGGCACTGGAAGACCTGCTGGCCTCGATGGGCCTGCAGGTGCGGGCCTTCGCCTCCACCCAGGCCTTCCTCGAACACGCGCTGGAAGACGCACCGGCATGTCTCGTGCTGGACGTGCGAATGCCCGGCCAGAGCGGTCTTGAATTCCATCGCACGATGGGCAACCACGGCCTGCAGCTTCCGGTGGTATTCATCACCGGCCACGGCGACATCGCGATGGGCGTCAACGCGATCAAGGGTGGCGCCATCGAATTCCTGACCAAGCCTTTCCGTGACCAGGAGCTGCTCGATGCCATCCACAAGGGCATCGAGATCGACCGCCAGCGCCGGCGCGAGGGCGAGGCACTCGGCGCGCTGCGGCTGCGCTGGAGTTCATTGAACGCCGGCGAGCGCGAGGTGGTCGATGGCGTGGTACGCGGCCGCCTCAACAAGCAGATCGCCGGCGACCTGGGCGTCAGCGAGATCACGGTGAAGGTGCGCCGTGCGCAGGTGATGCGCAAGATGGGCGCACGCACCCTGGTCGACCTGGTACGCATGTACGACCGCCTGCAGGCGCGTGCGCCATGAACGTCCACGTCGCCTTGCTGCGCGCGGTCAATGTCGGCGGCACCGGCAAGCTGCCGATGCGCGAACTGGTGGCAATGTGCGAGGACGCAGGCTTCGCCGATGTCCGCACGTACATCGCCAGCGGCAACGTGGTGTTGCGCAGCTCGCTCGACGAAACAGGCGTGCGCCAGGCCCTCGGCCAGCGGCTCCAGGCCTATGCCGGCAAGCCGGTGGGCGTGCTGGTGCGCTCGGCCGACGAGATTGCCGGTGTGGTGGCACGCAACCCGTTTGCACAGGCGGCCGGCAACCGTGTGGTCGCCCTGTTCCTCGACGGCAGCCTGCCTGCCGATCCGCTGGACGGCGTGACCGGCCTGCGCGACGAACAGCTTGCACTCGGCACGCGCGAGATCTTCATCCACTACGGTGCCGGCATGGCCGACTCGCGCTTGCGGGTGCCCTATGCCCAGCACGGCACCGCCCGCAATATGAACACAATCGGCAAGCTTGCAGTGATGGCCGCAGCGCTTACCTCGCCTGCCAGCAATCCGCGTGCTGGCCGGAGGCGGTAGCGTCGACCTTCAGGCACTGCGCCGCGCTCGCGCTCCGTGAAGGCTGAAGCAGTGGGCGGACCCAACGGGTCACGCCCGCTGCAAGCGGCGCTTCAATCGCGTATCCAGCAGCCCCACGCCCAGCAGCACCAGGCTGGTCAGCCATCCGCCGGCCAGCAGGTGCACGTGCGGTAGCATCAGCCCCAGCACCAGCAGCGCCACCGCGCCCAGCAGATGCGAGCGGGGCGCGTGCCCATAGACCACGCGTTTGTACAGGGCACTGCCCAGCAGATAGATCAGCGGGCCTGCCACCATCACGCTGGCGTAAACCGTGGTGACGGCCACCCCCGGATGGTCCATGACCAGATCATTGCCCACCGCCGTGGCGATGATGCCGGCGATCAGCAATGCATGCACGTAGTGGAAGTTGGCGCCCATCCGTCCGGGGTCTTCGGCGTGGGTGATGGCCTCTGTGGCATCGCGGCTGGAGATGCCGAAGTACAGCCACCACATGGCAATCGTGCCGGCGAAGGTGGCCAACACCGCTGAAACCACTTCCAGGCTCCAATGCTCGACGTCGCTGAGCACGCCACCGGTGGCCAGCAACGTCTCGCCCAGTGCGACGATGACGAACAACTGGCAGCGTTCGGCCAGGTGCCCCCCCTCGATGGTCCAGTCGCGGGTGTGCGAACGACCCATGCCCGGGAAGGCGAAGCCGAACATCGGCGAGATGTATTCGCAGGCAACTGCCACCGCCCACAGTGCCAGCCGCAGATTGCCCTCGGCCGCCGCGCCGGCCAGCCAGAAGCAGGCCGACACGCTGACCCAGGCCAGCATGCGACGGAAGTTCGGCGCCAACGGATGGTTGCGGCCGACCTCAAACAGCACGAACGCTGTGCGTCCGACCTGCATCGTGGCGTACGCCCCGGCGAAGATCCACGCACGATCGGCAAACGCCTCGGGGATGGACGAGGACATCAACAACGCCAACAGCATGGTGGTGAACAGCAGGCCGCGGATGCGCGGCGCCTCCGGGTCGAACCAGTTGCTGACCCAGCACGCGTACTGCCAGCCGAGCCAGACCGCGAACCACAGCACCAGCGTCTGCAGTACACCGGCCAGGTCCAGGTGGTGCAGCAGATGGTGGCTGAGCTGGGTGACCGCGAATACGTAGACCAGATCGAAGAACAGTTCTTCGTAGGTCACGCGGGCATGGTGGCCGTCGCGGTGGCGCAGCGCGGGCAAGCGCAGTCGGGTACGCATGGAACTCCTTCAGCGCGCCAGGCGCCAGTACAGGAAACCGGCCAGCAACGCCGGCGCGGCAAACACCAGCAACAGGATCGGCAACTCCTCGCGTACCGCGTAACCGGCCTTGCTGACCCCCACCCACATGTTGGCCACGGCCACCAGCAGCCAGGTAGCGATGAAGGCGATCAGCGCCGTGGGCAGCTGCGAGGTGCCCACGCTCCAGAGACGGCCAAACAGCAGGAACACGCCCAGCAGGAGCACGCCGCCGAGCATCGCCATGAGCACATGCATGGTCCACCTCCTTGAGCCTGGGAACAGGCTAGCCCCGGCCGATTGTGCGCAACAGCCCGTGGAGATGGATTCACACTCCAGAGCAAGCGAACAATCCCGGCATCGGCTGCGGCGAACCTTATGGCAGCCATGAGTTATTCGCGAAACGGGCCGTCCAGGGTACGTGCTAGCTTCATCCGACCCTATCCAGACCCCTCTCCGCCATGCGCCGTTGCCTGACGACCCTTGCCCTGACTGCCACACTTGCCTTTGATGTCACTGCCGCCGACACACCGCTGCCACAGCTGCAGGCCTACACCGTAGACCCATCCTGGCTGCAGCCGATGGCGCCGCTGCAGATCGCCGACCACACCTGGCAGATCGGCACTGAGGACCTGACCGCACTACTGGTGCAGACCGCCGACGGCGCGGTGCTGCTCGACGGCGGCATGCCGCAGATGGCCAGCCACCTCATCAGCAACATGAAGGTGCGCGACGTGGCGCCGCAGGACCTGCGCTTGATCCTGCTCAGCCATGCGCATGCCGACCATGCGGGCCCGGTGGCAGAACTGAAGCGCCGTACCGGTGCGATGGTGGTAGCCAACGCCGAATCAGCGGTGCTGCTGGCGCGCGGCGGCAGCAACGACCTGCACTTTGGCGACAGCATCACCTTTCCGCCGGCCAGCACCGACCGCATCATCATGGATGGCGAAGTGGTCACGGTGGGTGGCATCGCGTTCACCGCCCACTTCATGCCCGGGCACACCCCGGGCAGCACCGCCTGGACCTGGACCGATACGCGCGATGGCAAGCCGGTGCGCATCGCCTATGCCGACAGCCTGAGCGCGCCGGGCTACCAGCTGCAGGGCAATGTCCGCTATCCCCGCCTGGTCGAGGACTACCGACGCAGCTTCGCTACGGTGCGCGGCCTGCCCTGCGACCTGTTGCTGACCCCGCATCCGGGCGCCAGCAACTGGAACTATGCTGCTGGCAGCAAGGCCAGCGAGAAGGTACTGAGCTGCAAAGCCTACGCGGATGCGGCAGAGAAGAAGTTCGACGCGCAGCTGGCCAAGGAAACGGCCACGGCACGCTGATCCTGTAGAGCCGAGCCCATGCTCGGCTTGCCGGCCGACAACAGCCGAGCGTAGGCTCGGCTATCCACAGGACGCGTCGAAGAGTGCCGGTCAGGACAACCGGCACCCGCCGTCCATCAGCCACCCTGCCCGTGCTGGGCAAACGGCTCGGTGCTGCCGTCGTTGCGCACCAGCTCGACGGTGTACGGCTGCACGTAGCCATCCGGCATTTCCATGCCCGGCGAACCGGCCGGCATGCCGGGCAGTACCAGCCCGCGCGCGGCCGGGCGTTCGGCCAGCAGGCGCTTGATGTCCTCGGCCGGGATGTGGCCCTCGACCACATACCCGCCGATCTCGGCGGTATGGCAGGAGGCCTTGCCGACCGGCACGCCCAGGCGGACCTTGATCGGATTCATGTCATCGGTGTCGCGCACCTCGACCTGGAAGCCGGCGGCCTTCAGGTGGTCGACCCAGATGCCACAGCAGCTACAGCTGGCGGTCTTGTGCACGATGGCCACCGGCAAGACCGGATCGACCTTGGCCGGGCCGGCCTGGATCGGTGCCACCGGTGCTGCGCTGGCGATCGGTGCGGCGGCAGATTCTTCGGCGGCACGTGCACAGGCAGTCGTGGTCAGCACGGTGCCCAGCAGCAGGCCGAGGGAGAGAGTACGGTTCATTGAGTAATTCCTTTGCAGAGGCGGACAACGCGGCCCGCCGCCCGCGCATCGAAGGCGCAGGCAGAGGCGAGAAAAAGTCGAACAGTCATGGCAGGCGCTTGAGCGCCTGCAGGACATCACACGATGGGGGGACGCAACGGGTCCGGCATCGGCTGCGATGCGCGTTGCTGGGAGCGCGCGGCTACAGGTGCCTCGCGCCACGGCGAGGCGGGCGTTCCGCTCAACGTGGCCAGCATGCCAAGGCAGGCCGGCGGGCATTCGCACTCACCGCTCTGGCAGGCCGCCCGGGCCGCATCATCGCAGCAGCCGGCTGCCGCCAGCGCAGCCGCGTGTGGTGCAGCGCAGTGATCCTGGTTGCCCGACCCGCCGTACGAAGACGAGGCAAGCGCCAGCGCCGGTGCATTCAGCACCAGGGCAACGAGCAGCATCCATCGCAGCAGCAGGTCAGGCAGGTTCACCCGCCGATGATAGCCGATGCGCGTCACGCAATCGCCGCCGCCATCGCCCGCATCCGCACCGGGATCGACTTCGCTGCGGGTGTGCCGCTGATCCGGTCGTAGTAGTCCAGCGGCAGCAACGGATTCAGTTCCGGGTAGTAACCGGCCAGCGCGCCGCGCGGCATCGGGTAGTCCAGTACGGTCAGGCCCTCGATGCGCCGCCGCACGCCATCGCGGCTGATCGTCTCCAGGCTGACCAGCGCCTCCTTCTCCAGACCGCGCGCCAGCCGGTCCTCGATGTTCATGAACAGCACCATGCGATCGTTGTACACGCCGCGATAGCGATCGTTGTAGCTGTAGATGGTGGTGTTGTACTGATCATGCGAGCGCACGGTGGCCAACCGCAACATGTCCGGATCGTGCACCGGATCGTCCACGTCCAGACCGGGCATCACCAGGATGTTGGCCTTGCCATTGGGCGTGGGCCACACGCGGCGGCGCGGCGGAATGTCCAGATGGAAACCGTGCGGCTGCTGGATGCGCTCGTTGAAGCCGGTGTAGATCTCCGGGTACACGGCAGCGATCAGCGCGCGGATGGAGGCATAGTCGTGCATGCAGCGCATCCAGTCGACCTTGCTGTGCGGCAGTGTGGCCATCGCCATGCGGCAGACGATCTCGACCTCGGGCAACACATCGGCACTGACCGGCTCGAGCACGCCGCGTGAGGCGGTCACGTTCGACATCGCGTCTTCGATGGTGACGAACTGCTCGCCGGCCGGCATGACGATGCGCTCCGAGCGCGCCACCACCGGCAGGATCAGCGCATCGCGGCCATGAACCAGATGACCTCGATTGAGCTTGGTGGCGATGCCCACGGTCAGGTCCAGCCCACGCATCGCCTCGTACGCACGCGGCGTATCGGGCACCGCACGAATGAAGTTGCCCCCCAGGCCGATGAAAACCCTGGCGCTGCCCGCCAGCATCGCCTCGATCGACTCGACCACGTGGTGACCATGCTCACGCGGCGGATCGAAGCCGAACACCTGCTGCACGCGGTCCAGGTAGGCCGGCTTGGGCTTCTCGTCGATGCCGACGGTGCGGTCGCCCTGCACATTGGAATGTCCGCGGATCGGACCGATGCCGGCACCGGGCTTGCCGAAGTTGCCGCGCAACATCAGCAGGTTGGCCACCTGCTGCAGCAGGCGCGAGCCATACTGGTGCTGGGTCAGCCCCATGCCGTAGCAGATCACGGTGGCGTTGGAGCGGATGTAGATCTCTGCGCATCGGCGGATCTGCGCCTCCGAGATGCCGGACACCTGCACGATCTGGTCCCAGTCCTGCGCCATCACGTCTTCGCGCAGCGCCTCCAGGCCCACCGTGTGTTCCGACAGGAAATCATGGTCGAGCACGCGCTCGCCCTGTGCCTCACGCTCGAACATCACCTTCATCATGCCCTTGATCAGGGCCAGGTCGCCGCCGATGCGGATGTGCACGAACTCGCTGGTGATCGCGGTCGAGCCGAACGTGGCCATCTGCACCACGTCCTGCGGCTCGGCAAAGCGGATCAGCGCGCGCTCGGGCATGGGATTGACCGCCACGATCGGGATGCCGCGTTTGCGTGCTTCGACCAGGTTGCTCATCATCCGCGGCGAATTGGTGCCGGTGTTCTGGCCAATCACGAAGATGGCCTCGGCGTGCTCGAAATCCTGCAGCACGATTGTGCCCTTGCCCACCCCGATGGCCGGCGGCAGCCCGCGGCTGGTCGGCTCGTGGCACATGTTCGAGCAGTCCGGGAAATTATTGGTGCCGAACTCGCGCACGAAGATCGAATACAGGAACGCCGCTTCGTTGGGCGTGCGCCCGGAGGTGTAGAACTCGGCCTGGTGAGGACTGTCCAGCGCCTGCAGGTGGCGACCGATCAGTGCGAAGGCATCTTCCCAGCTGCACGGCACATAGTGGTCGGTGGCTGCGTCGTAGCGCATCGGCTCGGTCAGCCGGCCCTGCATCTCCAGCCAGTAGTCGGTCTGCGCCATCAGTTCGGTCACGGTATGCCGGGCGAACAACTCGCGGCCGGACCGGAACTCCGTAGCTTCCCAGGCCAGTGCCTTCGCGCCGTTCTCGCAGAACTCCAGCTTCCTGCGTTCGTCGGCATCGGGGAACGCACAGCTGGGGCACTTGAAGCCACCGGGCTGGTTCATCGCCAGCAATGCCTTCGACCCCTTGCCGATCACACTCTGCTGCAGCAGCACCTTGGCCGTGGCGCCGGCGGCACCCCAGCCTCCGGCGGGCTGGTTGTAGGGCTTGTAACGCGGCGGTTTCTGCTCGGACATGTTCGGGAACCTGGCGGAAGGAACGCAGCAACGAACGGCACAACGCGGTCCGGCGGTGCATTCAGTGGCACGGCCAGCCGCACAGTCAAGCACGGCCCACGGCGCTTCGCCAGAGGGCACAGGCTGATTTCAGCACAACCTGCCATGGCAACGGTTACAGCCGCGTCTGCGCGCGACCACTGCGCTATCCTCGAAACCGCAGGCGGTGGCCCGCCCGCGTTTCTCCCTTGTCCGGACGCGCTGCATGCCTGATTCGATCCCGCCGCACACCCCGCCTGCCGGCACCGCCCAACGCCCGTTGCAGCGCTGGCGCGGCGGCACGCAACAGCAGCGGGTCGACGTGGTGGCCGAGGAAGTGCCGGTGGCGCTGCGCTACAACGATGCCGCCTTTGCCGTGATGATGGCCACACCCTGTGATCTGGAGGACTTCGCACTCGGATTTTCGCTCAGCGAAGGCCTGATCAGCGCGCCCTCGCAGCTGCTGTCGATCGATATCCACCCACAGCTGGAAGGCATCGAGCTGCAGATGACCGTGGACGAGGCTGCGCCCGGCGCAAACCTCGACCCCGACAAGGGGCGCCTGCTGCCCGGCCGTGGTGGCTGTGGCCTGTGCGGCACGCGCCAGCTGGAAGAAGTGCTGCGCCCACTGCCGCAGATCCGCGAGCGCCGCAGCTATTCCGCCACCGCCCTGCAGCGGGCGTTGGCCACCTTGGCGCAGCACCAGCCGATGAATGCGGCAAGCGGCTCGATCCACGCCGCGGCCTGGGCCGACGCCAGTGGGCGCATCGGCTGGGTACGCGAGGACGTCGGCCGCCACAATGCACTGGACAAGCTGATCGGTGCGCTGCACCACAACGAACACGCCATCGAAGGCGGCCTGCTGGTGATTTCGAGCCGGGCCAGCTACGAAATGGTCAGCAAGGCGGTGCGCGCCGGCGCCAGCGTGCTGGCGGCAGTGTCGGCGCCGACCGCGCTGGCGATCGACCTGGCCCGCAGTGCCGGCCTGTGCCTGGTCGGGTTCGCGCGGGAGAGCGGGTTCAATGTGTATACCCATCCGGACCGGTTGCAGGCGGACGACCGGTAATCTCCGCTGCGTAGGGTCGACTATCACTCGTGGCGCGAGGTTTCCGGGCACCTGAAGGACGAGCAGTCGATTAACTGTCGCCTCTACCGCAACGGCTTCCGGGCCCCTCGCCCAGCCAAGGCGAAATCGTCGTAGTCCGATAGCCGACAATCGGCGCGCCACGCACCATCGAGGACACTCATCATGGTCCTTTCTGGAGTTCCCCATGTCGGCTGCCCGGCAACCACGTTCACTGCTGTCGGTTTCCCTTGATGTTTCCGTGCACCGTACGTTGGCAGGTGCGCCGGCTTCCGGAAGCCGCGGAACCAAGGTAACGGATGCCCTGCCTCCCCCCACGATCCGTGCAGAAGGTCCGGCGCTCTGGCAGGCAAGGCGTGAAGAGGCCCACCTGTGGATCCTGCCCGTCCCCACCGCGCTACCCGGATCGATGCGATGCGTGACGGGCGAAGCAGGACGCATTGCCGCGGTTGCGCACACCATTCTGGGCCGGCCGAAGGTGGACATCACCGGCAGATGGGAGGGCTCGGGACTGAGCGCGTTGTTCACACTGGCCCGCGCGGTGTCTGAAGCCGAAACCATCCACCACAATCCCGACAACCTGACCCTGAAGGATGTTCTGCCGGCGGACGTCCATGCAGAATGGCAAGCGGCATTGAATGAGTGCGGAATCGATCCAATCGAGCTGGAACGCCTGCGTCCCCACTTCGCGGCCAGAGCGCTGCGCAAGGCCGTCATGGCCAGGCATCGGCTGGAGTCGCCGAAGGCATTCTGCAAGGAGCTGCGCAGGATAGGACGCGCGGGTGGAGCGCGCTACTTCGTGCCGCGCACTGAACTGGCTATCGACATCGCGGCAGCTGACGACTGCGGTAAACCGCATCCTGCACTGGATGACACGACACGGTTTGCGGTGCAGGTCGAACGACTCCGTCGCCTTCACGATACCGCCCGTGTTCAGTCCAAGGCCTGGGCGCAGGGCAATGCCCTTGGCATGTGTGGGCATGACGTGCCTATGGATATGCACGTGACAGCGACTGGCAGCAACGAGCTGGACACGCTTCGACGCGAGGCCTGGCTCAGCGCAGTGGAAACCGTAACTGCGGGAAGATCAACCACGCTTGCGATGCTCGATATTGCAGATGCGTTCGACGGGAATGGCTACATCAGAGCGCTGCGCGAACGCGGTTTCAGCTTCCAGCCGGCGTAGCCACTGAGCTGCGGGCCTGAGTCCGGGCAGCACTCTGCTGCCCGGAGCAATTGCACTCAGCGCAGCGCGACCTTCGGGAAGTCCACCGGCACGTCGAACGCCACGTTGACGTAGTTGGTGAACAGGTTGAGCGCCACATGCGCGAGGATCTCCACGATCTGCTCATCATCGAAGCCAGCCGCGCGCAGCGCCTGCACGTCGCCGTCGGCGATCTGCGCACGCTGCTCGACCACCTTCAACGCGAAGTCGAGCGCCGCCGCAGTGGCCGGGTCGCTGGACTGGCCGATCTGCGCGGCCGCCATCTGCTCGCTGCTGGCACCAGCCTTGCGGCCCAGCGCGGTGTGCGCGGCCAGGCAGTACTCGCAGGCGTTGCGGTTGGCGATGGCCACGGCGATCTGCTCGCCCAGCAGCGGCGACAGGCGACCGCCGCCCAGCGCGCCGAACGAACCCCACATGCTCTGCAGGGCGGCCGGCGAGTTGGCCACGGCGCGGAACATGGCCGGGGTGGCGCCGAAAGCGGCGTGGACCTGGCCCAGCAGGGCCTGGCGGTCGGCGGTGGTGTTGGCGGCATCGATCAGGGGGACACGGGACATGGTGGATCTCCTTGGGAAAGCGCCCGGGATTGGACGACCCGCTCATCCTAGGTAGACTCGCCGGACGCATCAGTCGTAATTCGCCATACATGTTGTCCATACGTCCATGAGCATGCCCGCCGCCGCCCCTGCGCCAGATCGACTCTCCTGCCTGCTGGAACGCTTCCGGGTGCAGGCGGCGCTGTTCTACAGTGGCCCGCTGTGCGGGCGGCATGTCTTCGAGCCGCAGCCCGGTCGTGCGTTCCTGCACATCCTGCGCCAGGGTGAAATGGAAGTCCGCCATCCCGACGGCGATATCGCGCTGCCCCGGCTGAAGATCGACACACCCAGCCTGCTGCTGTACCCGCAGCCGCTGCACCATGTGTTCTTCAACGCGCCGCTGGATGGCCCGGATTTCACCTGCGCCACGCTGGATTTCGATGGCGGTGCGCGCAATCCGATCGTGCAGTCGCTGCCACCGGTGATGGTAGTACCGCTGGCGGCCATCGGCGAACTGGATGACACCCTGCAGCTGCTGTTTGCCGAGGCCGATCGCCAGCGCTGCGGTTCACGGCTGCTGACCAATCGCCTGTTCGAGGTGGCGCTGATCCAGATCCTGCGCTGGGTGGTCGACCACCCGGATGCAGCGGGCGTCAGTCACGGACTGATGCGCGGGCTGTCCGACGCGAGGCTGGCACGCACGCTGGTGGCGATGCACCAGGCACCGCAGGACGAATGGACGCTGCCCCGGATGGCCGCGACCGCCGGCATGTCGCGCAGCGCATTCGCGGCAGTGTTCAAGGAGGTGATGCAGGCGACGCCGGCCGCTTATCTGCTGGACTGGCGGCTGAGCCTGGCCTGCGCGCAGCTGCGGGCCGGCTTGGCGGTCAAGCAGGTAGCGGTCGAGGTGGGGTTTGCCGATACCGCGTCGTTGTCGAAGGCGTTCCGCAAGCGGCTGGGGGCATCGCCCAGGGCGTGGCTGGCCGCGAGCGCCACGCAGGCTCGGTAAATGGGTGAGGGGTGGAGTCGGCCGCTGGTCGACTATCGCGCGACGCGCGGGATTTTCGTTGTCTGACCGAAGGGCAGCCGACCAGCGGTCGGCTCTACCACGGGCGATCGAAGCGGCATTTCCGTGGCCTGACCGAAGGGCTGCCGACCCGCGGTCGGCTCTACCACGGGCGATGTCGGCGCGCCGGCTGGCCGCTCAACTGGACGTGCCGTCAGACTTTGCCAGCAGCCCGGCGATGCGCTCGGCCACCTGGGCACGTACGCCTTCATCCAGCTGCCCTTCGTACATCGCCTCGTAGATCCACAGGCCGTCGGCCGCCAGGCGCGCCACGAAATTGTCGAGCGTCGTCGGATCCACATTCCCGGCCTCCGGCGCGGACGGTGCCCAGCGCTGAACCGCCGGGCCCCACGGACGCTCACCCGCCTCCGGGTCGGCCGATTCGAGCATGAACATCAGTTCGGCACGGGTGGCGCTCTGGGCCGACACGCGCACGAAGGTCTGGTAACGCTCCAGCGCCGAGGCTTCGTCCGCACGCTTGCCCAGCAGCGTTTCCATGGACGCCTCCCAGGCCTGCGCCAGGTACTCGTCGATCCCGCGCAGCAGCGCCTCGCGCGAGGGAAAGTGGTACAGCAGGCCGCCGCGGGTCAGCCTGGCCTCGGCCGCCACCGACTCGAAGGTCACCGCACGCACGCCGTCACGATTGATCACGTTGACGGCGGCGTCGAGGATGCGGTCGCGCTTGCTGGTTCTCATGGCGTCATTTTACGCGATCGGCCGCGCCCTCACGGCTGCCGGCCCGGCCACGCAGCAGGTGCGCCAGGATCGTCGCGCCCAGCGCCAGTACCGCCGTGATCACCAGCAGCACGCTCTGGTAGCCACGGTCATATGCCGCCGCAGCCAGTGCGAACCAATCACCCTGCCCGCTCTCGCGCGCGGCATGCAGCGCCTGGGTGAAACCCTCGCGGGCAAGCGCGGGCATATCGGCCGAGACCGGCAGGAACACGCTGTACATCGCCGCGCTCAGGCTGCCCAGCATCGCCACCGCCAGCAGGCCACCTAACTCGTAGGACACTTCTTCCACGGAAGACGCCATGCCCGCGCGGTGCGTCGGCACGTTGTTGAGGATGGCGGTGGACGCCACCGAGATGGCCGAACCCATGCCGAAGCCGGTGATCGCCATGCCGGCGATCACCCAACCGAGGCCGTGCGGGAAGCCGAACGCCACCAGGCCGACGCCCAGCGCGCCCGTAGCCAGGCCACCGCAGATCAATGGGCGCAGGCCCACCCGGTGCAGGATGCTGCCGCCCAGCAGCGCACTGGGCAGGCTGCCCAGCGCCGCCACCGACACCAGCAGGCCCGCCTGCAGCGGCGTGAAACCTGCCACCAGCTGGAAGCGCTGCGTGGTGACCAGCTGCAGGCCGGCCATCGCGAACAGGGTGAACACCGCCGAAAGCGTGCCGGCCAGGAACGCCGGATTACGGAAGATAGCGAAGTCCAGCAGCGGGTACGGCAGCTGCTGCTGGCGGCGTGCGAACGCTGCGCCGCTGGTGACAGCCAACAGCAGCGCGCCCGCGCCCAGCGCATACGACGGCGGCGTAGCGATCAGCGACTTGATCGCCAGCACCAGGCCGGACAGTGCCGTCAATGCCAGCAGCGACGAAACCAGATCCCACGGCCGCGAGGTGTCGCGCTGTCCTTCCGGCGCCAGCAGCAGCGTGGCCACGAAGGCGACCACCGCCACCGGCACGTTGATCAGGAACACCGAGCCCCACCAGAAATGCTGCAGCAGCCAGCCGCCAATGATCGGGCCGAGCGCCGCACCGACGATGGCCACCGAACCCCAAATGGCGATGGCGATGTTGCGTTCGCGCTCTTCGTGGAAGCTCAGGCCGATCAGCGCCAGCGTGGCCGGCATCATCGCGGCCGCGCCGACCGCCAGCAACGCACGTGCGGCAATCAGCTGTGCTGCGGAGTCGGCGAACGCCGCTGCCAGCGAGGCGACGCCGAACACCACCAGGCCGATCAGGAACATGCGGCGGTGGCCGATGCGGTCGCCCAGCGTGCCCGCCCCCAGCAGCAGGCCGGCCATTACCAGTGGATAGGCATTGATGATCCACAGCGCCTGGCCGGCGCTGGCCGAGAGTTCCCCAGTCAGTGTGGGCAGTGCGGTGTAGAGCACCGAGTTATCCAGCGTGACCAGCAGCAGGCCGGCGGCGACGGTGAACAACAGTGCCCACCGACGGGCACGCGACAGGGCCGGAGCGCCGGCCAAGGGCTGGGACAGAGCCATGGGAGAACCTGATGGGATGAAGTACCACCGTAACTATACAGGATGTCCGGTATAGTTACGGAAACTGTACCACCGGTTCAGATTGGGGTCCGGCCAATGTTCATGTTGCCGCGCCGCGCCTGCCGAGTGTGGCCGGTGTCAGGGATCATCACCGGCAGTGTTCCGGCAGCGCGGCGATGGCTGATACCACGGCCGCCTGCATGCCCTGCCCTACGGCCATGTCCAGCTCCCCACCTGTATTCCCATGCTGGCGCCGCAGTTCGTCCTCGCACAGCCCGCGCACCCGCGCCCGGGCATTGGCGCGCAGGCTGCTGCACCGCCAATCGGTGCCACCCAGCGGCAACACCGAATACACCACGCTGTTGCAGGCATTGCCGGCCCGCTGCTGCAACGACACCCCACCAAAATCCCGTGGTTCGCTGCTGCGCTGCGGGTCGAAATAGCTGTCCGGGAACGTGCGCGCGTACTGCTCGATGTCCACCGCCAGGCTGCGCCCACCGGCCAGCGGCATCTGCAGCGGCTGGCCGCACGGCGTCGCATCAGCGCGATGCTGGATGTACTGGTAGATCGGCCGGTCCAGCGTTGGATCCTGCTGGGTCACCGCACTGACCGCCGCCAGCAGCGGCAACGACGCACGATTGGCCATGCGCGCCAGCAGCCCGGCCTGCGTCGGCTGGCAGCGGTCGCGCACTGTTGCCGCGAGCAGGAACAGCACGTCATTGCGAAACGCGTGGTCATCGCCCAAGCGCTGTTCGATGCGCTGGCGGGCATCGGACGCCGGTGCCGGGAACGCGACTTCCGGCGGCGCAGCGGGTGCAGCCCGCCGCTGCCACCACACCAGCAGCACAACTGCGCCCAGTAGCACCCCGGCAGCCAGGACCCAGCGCCGCCGCATCAGTTGTGGATCGCCGTCAGCGTGGCCGCGGCGGCATCGTAGGACGCGCTGGCAATGTCCGCATCGAAGCGCTTCACCCGCAGGCGGCCGGCCAACCGGTACGGATCCCACAGATCGCCCAGCGCGATCGGCGTCGCCAGGGTCACGTGGATGATCTGGTTCGGCGGCGGTGGCGGCACGTGGATGCAGGCCCCGTAGAACGGCACGAACAGCAGTTCATCCACCAGACCGGCATCGTTGGTGCCGAGCGGTACCACGTAGCCATCCAGGTCCACCGCGCGGCCATCGGCAGCATCGACCACGCGCGAGGAGCCGAACTGCTTGGCGCGATCGGGGCTGGAATGGTCGATCTCCTGCCCCGGCGGCGTGCCCGAGCCGGTGTCGTCGATCAGCCCGCCCACGCCGTCCATCCCATTGCGTGACAGGCCGATCTGCGGGGGCGGGCGCTGATAGGTGACTTCGTCGGGCCGCAACGCGTCCCAACGGTCGATCGGGGCTTCGGCCGTGGCGGAGGGCGCCGGCTTGTCCTGCGGCACGACCGCCACGGCATCGCCGCCCGGCGACGTACAGCCCGCCAGCCACAGGCATCCCAGCATGAGCAAAAGGGGGCTACGGTTCATACGGCCTCAGCTCCGCATCGCGCATGGTGTACGCCGAGCCGGCCAGATCGTCATCCAGCCGTTCGGCACGCAGGGTGCCGGCCAGGAAGAACGGCGAGTACATGTCCGGCATCTCGATCGGGCGCGGCAGCACCACGTGCACGATCTGGTTCGGCGGCGGCGGCGGCACGTGGATGCAGGCGCCGTAGTACGGCACGAACAGGAATTCGGTCAGCCGCCCGTCCTGCGCATTGGCCAGCGGTACCACGTAGCCTGGCAGGCGCACCGGTCGCTGCAGGACCGTGTCCACCGTGCGGAAGGTGCCGAACTGCGGCATGCGCCGGTTGCCGTTGTGCTCGACCTCCGGGCCCTCGCCCCGCTCCAGCGCGGCCAGCTCATCCTTCGGCATCATCTGCAACCAGTCCAGCTCCTGCTCCGCAGCGCCTGCAGGGTCCTCGCGGTCGACCACCGGCGCGGGTGGCAAGGCCTGTAAGCCCGTATCCACCGGCCGCTCGCAGGCTGCCAGCGCCAGCACCATCGGCAATGACAGCATCCAGCGCATGCTCAGCCTCCCGGTGAAAGGCCATCGGCCAAGGTGCGCCGGTAGGCCAGCAATGCCGGCACCAGCCCAGCCACCGCACTGATCGCCAGCACCCCCGCCACCCACGCCAGCTCGCGGCCATCCGGCCAGACATGGGTGATCGACAGGCCGAAGGTGGCCAGTACCCAGCCGCGCCCGGCAATGCTGGCGACCACCAGCAGCGACAGGGCCAGCACGCACGCCACCGCACTGGTCGCCACCGCTTCCACCACCAGCAGGCCGGCGATGTAACCCGGCCGTGCCCCGGTGGCACGCAGGATGGCCATCTCACGCCGCCGCTCCTGCAGGGTCGAGACCAGCAGCGCCACCAGCGAAACCATGCCCAGCAGCACCACCATCGCACTGATCAGCTGCAACGCCCGCTCGGCGGTACCCAGCGACTGCCATAGCTGCTGCAGCGTCACGCCGGGCAGGATCGCCAGCATCGCCTCGTCCGGGTACTCGTTGATCCTGCGCTGCACCGAGAACGTCGCGATGCGCGAGTTCAGGCCGAGCATGAAGGCGGTGATGCTGGTCGGGGTCAGGTCCAGATGACGCGCCTGCTCGGCGCTGACGCTCTGGCTGCGCAGCTGCACGCCCGAGCGCCAGTCGACATGGATCGCCTCGATGGCCGCCAGCGAGACCAGCAGCGACGAGTCGACCTGCGTGCCGGTGCGCTGCAGGATGCCGGTGACACGGAATGGCTTGTCGGCGTGCCTGGCCAGGGTGACTGCGCCGGTGCCGTGCGCCAGCACGATCTCATCACCGAGGACGACCTTCTGTGCCTGTGCCACCTCGGCACCGATCACCACGTCATACAGGTCATCGAACGGCCGTCCGCTCGCAAATGCAAGCACGTGCCCGGCGCCGTAGCGGTAGTGCTCGAAATAGGCATCGCTGGTACCGACCACGCGGTAGCCGCGCCAGGAATCGCCCAGCGAAAGCGGCACCGCCCACTTCACCTGCGGCATTGCGGACAGCGCCTGGTAGGACTGCCAGGACACGTTGTTGGTCGGGTCGCCGATATGGAACACCGAGTACAGCAGCAGGTTCACCGGCCCCGAACGCGCACCGACGATCAGGTCGGTACCGGACACGGTGCTGGCGAAGCCTTCGTGTGCTTGCGTGCGCACGCGCTCGACGCCCAGCAACAGCACCACGCTGAGGGTGATGACCAGCACGGTCAGGCCCACGCTCACGGCACGGCTGCGCAGGCTGGCCCAGGCAAGCTCAAGCATGGCCGGCACCTGCCTGGTTGATCTGAGACAGGGCAATCGTGCGGTCGAACAACCGCTCCAGGCTGTCGTCATGGCTGACCACCAGCACCGTGGTGCCGGCCGCCTGGCACTGCGCAGACATCAGCTGCAGGAACGCGGTGGCCGCGTCGCGATCGAGCGCCGAGGTTGGCTCATCTGCCAGCAGCAACGCCGGGCGGCCGATCAGGGCGCGTGCCGCCGCCACGCGCTGCTGCTGGCCAACGCTGAGTGTGCCTGCGCGCCGCTGCATCAGCGCCGGGTCCAGCTGCAGGGCCTGCAGCAGGCGGGTGATCTCGGCATCCACCGGGCCGCTGATGCGCGCGCTGCGCACGCGCGAGAAGCGCAGGCCCAGTGCGATGTTGTCGCGCACGCTCAGAAACGGCAGCAGGTTGAACTGCTGGAAGATCACGCCCAGGTGGTCGGCACGGAAGCGGTCGCGTGCGGCGCCACGCATCGCCTGCAGTGCGTGGCCGGCGACCTCCACGCTGCCCTTGCCGGGCAGCAACACGCCCGCCAGCAGGCCCAGCAGCGTGCTCTTCCCGCCACCGCTGATCCCGCGCAGCAGCACGCTGCTGCCCTGCTCGATCCACAGCCGCGGCACATCCAGCACCAGGCGCCGGCCATAGCCGAACTGCACGCCATCCAACGCGATCACCGGTCGCAGGCTCACGGTGCCAGCACCACGCGCAGGTTGTCCGCAGTCAACACGCTGCGGTTCTGGCCGCGAGCCGTGGCGCTGTTGACGATCACTTCGTGCAGGCCCGGGAACAGTACGGGCAGGCGCACGACCATGGCCCGCAGCTCGGCCGGCCTGGCGCAGTGGTACTGCAGCGTTGCGCTGAACCCCGCGTGCCGGTGCTGGCCTGGCGGCGGCGCGGCAGCCGACGCATCGAAGCCCTCGGCCTTGGCATCGTTGCCGGAAAGGCGGCAGCCCGCCGCGGTAGGCAGGGTGACCCAGCTGCCCCCCTTCAACAGCGCAGTCGCTCGCGCCAGCGCGGCCTGCTCTACCGCATTGGCCGGCGGCCGCTCGAAATCAAGGATGCCGATGCCGGGGGCCTGCAGGGCGAACTCCAGTGTTTGCTGGTCAAGCGCAACATCGACGGTGGCCTGGCCGTGCACATGCGCACCCAACTGGCGGACGTCATGGGCCTGCGCGGTGCTGGCCGTCAGCAGCAGGAAAAGAGCAGCAGAACGCTTCATGGGGATCCCCCGGTTGTTACTATGTAACATTATGGACCACACCCCCACGACGCCCGCAAGGGCCCTGGCCCAGCCGCCACGTTCGGCACGCTGGCACCCCCGCTTCGATCTTGCCGGTGCCTGGCTGTCCCTGGCCTGCGCCGCCCATTGCATCGCCCTCCCCTTACTGCTGGCCTTCGTGCCGGCAGCGATGATGGCGCTGCGCTCGTTCCAGCATCCCGGCCATGGCGCCATGACATGGCTGCTGATGATGTCGCGCTGGGAGTGGCTGTTCGCGCTGCTGGCCTCCTCGCTGGCCTTGGCGAGTACCTTGGCCGGGGTGTATCGGCATCGGTACTGGTGCCCCCTGCGGTTGGCGTGCGTCGGCGCCATCCTGCTGTTGTCGGCCTCGCTGTACCTGCCGTTGAAGGAATCGCTGCTCTGGCACGGCGTGGCGACAGCCAGCGGTGGCGTGCTGCTGGCATGCGCGCATATCGGAAACCGGCGCGCGCTGCACACCCCCCGGTAGTGCCGGCCGCTGGCCGGCAGCGGCGGCGATCCGGCAGAAGGCGAAAGCCGGCCAGCGGCCGGCTCTACCGATCTCTATTCATCGAACGGGCGCTGGCCGAGCGTCTGTGTGACATGGTCGACGAAGCAGGTGATGCGCGCGGCCAGCGCGGTGTTGCGGTAGTACACCGCGTTGATCGGCTGCCGCACCTCCTGCGTCTGCCTGGCCAACAGCTGCACCAGTCGGCCCTCGCGCCGGTCCTGGCCGGTCAGGAAGTCGGACAGGCAGGCGATGCCCAGCCCGGCCACCGCCATCTGCCGCAGTGTCTCGCCACTGGATGAAGCGATGGCCGGCGCGATCACGAAAGGCCCGCCATCGGCATCCTGCAGCGGCCATTCGTTCAAGGAGCTGGGCTGGGTGAAACCCAGCAGGTCGTGCTCGCGCAGTTGCTCCACGCGCGTAGGCGTGCCGTGCCGTCGCAGGTACTCGGGGCTGGCCAGCACGCGGATGCGACTGTGGCCGATCGGCCGCGCATGCAGGGTCGAATCGCGCAAGACGCCGATGCGGAACGCCACATCGGTGCGCTTTTCGATCAGGTCGGTGATGCCCTCGTTGGAATTCAACTCCAGCTCCACCTGCGGGTAGCGCTCGCGGAAGCCCTCCAGCAGCGGCACGATCACGTGCAGCATGAACGGCGTGGCGGCGTCCACGCGCAGGCGCCCGACCGGCTGCAGCCGCCGCGCCGCCATCTGTTCCTCTGCCTCGTCCACCGTGGCCAGGATCGTGCGCGCGTACTCCAGGAACGCCGCGCCCTCTTCGGTCAGTTCCAGCCGCCGCGTGGTCCGCCGCAGCAGCGTGGTCTGCAGCTTGTCCTCCAACCGCGCCAGGGTGCGGCTGGTGGCCGAGATGGTCAGCTCCAGCGCCTCGGCCGCCGCCGTGATGGAGCCACCATCGACCACCGCCACGAAGGCCTTCAGCTCATCCAGGGTGGTTTTCATTATTTACCTCGCCGCAAAAGCATTTCCCGTATACACGGCTTAATCAACAAATGTAAAGCGCCCACACTTCGCCCCGTCCCGAGCCCACCGGCTCTCAACGAAGTCCCTGGAGTCCATCATGAGCGTTCCTTCCTTTGGCGTCGGCACCTTTCGCCTGACCGGCCAGACCGTCATCGACTCGGTGCGCAACGCCCTCGACGTCGGCTACCGTGCGGTCGATACCGCGCAGATCTACGGCAACGAAGCCGAGGTCGGCCAGGCCATCGCCGAATCCGGCGTGCCACGCGACCAGCTGTTCCTGACCACCAAGATCTGGGTCGACAACTACGCTGCCGACAAACTGATCCCGAGCCTGCGCGACAGCCTGGCCAAGCTGCGCACCGAGTACGTCGACCTGCTGCTGATCCACTGGCCGGCGCCGGGCAATGGCGTTGAGCTGCGCGAATACATGACCGCACTGGCTGAAGCCAAGACGCTGGGCCTGACCCGCCAGATCGGTGTGTCCAACTTCAACATCGAACTGACCCGGCAGGCCATCGAGGTGGTCGGCGCCGGCGAGATCGCCACCAACCAGATCGAACTGAGCCCCTACCTGCAGAACCCGGCACTGACTGCTTTCCTGCAGGACCAGGGCATCACCGTCACCTCCTACATGACCCTGGCCTACGGCAAGGTGCTGAAGGACCCGGTGCTGGCCGCCATCGCCGGCAAGCACCAGGCCACCGTAGCCCAGGTCGCGCTGGCGTGGGCGCTGCAGCGGGGCTACGCGGTCATCCCGTCCTCGACCAAGCGCGAGAACCTGGCCAGCAACCTGCTCGCCCAGGACCTGCGCCTGGATGCCGACGACATCGCCGCGATCGCCGCGCTTGACCGCAACGGCCGCGAAGTCGATCCGCCGGGCCTGGCCCCGGCCTGGGACTGAGGAGCCTGGCCATGGGCAGTGCGTTGGCGCGGCTGCAGGCCGGGGGTTTCAGCATCGGCATCGAAGCACCGCTGGACAATGACTGGACGCCGCTGGGCGAACAGGCGCGACGCGCCGCGCGACGCCTGCCCGGCCAACCGGACCTGAAGCGCCATGCGGAGCTGGCACGGCTGGCCGACCGCCTCGGCTTCCGTGCGCTGTGGGTACGCGACGTGCCGGTGTACGACCCGGCCTTCGGCGATGCGGCGCAGGTGTTCGAGGTGTTCAGTTACCTCGGCTACCTGGCCGGCATCACCGAGCACATCCTGCTGGGCACCGGTGCGGTGGTGCTGCCGATCCGCGAGCCATTGCTGACCCTGAAGTCGGCGCGCAGCGTGCAGCGGCTCAGCGGCGACCGCCTGCTGCTGGGCGTGGCCAGTGGCGACCGCCCGGTGGAGTACCCGCTGTTCGGCCGCGACTTCGACAGCCGTGGCAGCCGCTTCCGCGAGCAGATCGCACTGTTGCGCGAAGGCGCCGCCGCGTACCTGCCGCAGGGCTTGGACGTGCTGCCCGCGGATGGCCCGGCCCTGCCGTTGTTCGTGGCCGGCCTGGCCCAACAGCAACCAGCATGGATCGGCCAGCACATGGACGGCTGCCTGGCCTACCCGGGCACGCCGCAGGACCATGCGCAACGCGTGGCGGCGTGGCGCGCCGTGGCCGGCAACAAACCGTATGCCAGCTTCATCCATCTGGACCTGGTGCCCGATGCCGATGCCCCTCTGCAGCGCTGGCGCTTCGGCCTGCGCGGCGGCCGCAACGCCCTGCTGGCCGAGCTGCATGCCATGCAGGCCGCCGGTGTCGACCACATCGGCCTGCAATTCCGCCGCAATGAACGGCCGTTGGCCGAAACCTTCCACGAAATCGCCGAGTACGTGCTGCCGCGCTTCCCGGCCCATGCCGGCGCCGCCGCGACGGCCTGACAGTTACCGGAGCTTTGCCATGAAGATGAAGACCCTGGCCGCGCTTGCGCTGGCCACCCTGCCGCTGTCCTTCCAGGCCACCGCCGAGGACTGGTATCCCTCCGCCTACGGCGCCGACGACGAGATCGGCGCGGCCAACCTGCTGACCGCGGACGTGGTCAAGCACGCGGTATCGCTGGTCAGGACCGGCAAGACCTATCCGCTGGCGGTGCCGGTGGACAAGAACCTGCCCGCGTTCCGCCACCGCAGCTTCCGCCTGTACAACGTGCAGGTCGGCCAGCAGGCCGGCACGTCGCTGGGCCCCAACAGGTTCACCTTCAACGATGAACTGGTGAACGCCTGGACCGGCGTTGGCACCCAGCTCAACGGCATCGGCCATATCGGCATCGACAACGTCTACTACAACGGCAACAGGGCCGCCGACTTCGTCACCGTGGACGGCGTGCGCAAGCTCGGCGTCGAGAAGGTGCCGCCAATGGTCACCCGCGGCGTGGTGCTGGACATGATCGCGTACTACGGCAAGGCGATCGTGCCCGGCGGCACCGAGTTCACCGTGGCCGACATCCAGGCCGTGCTGAAGAAGCAGGGCCTGAGCCTGCGCAAGGGCGACGTGGTGCTGTTCAACACCGGCTGGCTGGAACTGATCGGCAAGGACGACAAACAGTTCCTGGAAGTGGAACCGGGCATCGGCATGGAGGCGGCGAAGTGGCTGGCCGACCAGGGCATCGTCGCCTTCGGTGGCGACACCTGGGCCTCGGAGGTCTACCCGAACCCGGACGGTGCCGAGGAGTTTCCGATCAACCAGGACATGCTGGCCAAGCGCGGCATCTACAACCTGGAGCTGATCGACAGCCGTGCCCTGGTGCGCGACAAGGCCTGGGAATTCCTGTTCGTGCTCGGCCAGCCGCTGTACGTCGGCTCGACCCAGGTGAACATCAACCCGGTGGCGATCCGATGAACACCGCCGCTGACCTTCCCGTGTTCGCCGGCCGCCGCTTCCGCGTCCGCTATGACGGCCTGGCCGCCGACAATGTCTACAGCGCCGATGGCCGCCACGTGCAGTACGCCATCGTCTCCGGCGCCTATGCCGGTGCGCAGGGCGAAGCCGCCTGCGAGTGGCAGCGGATCAGCGACGGGGTCTATGCCATTTCGTGGCAGGAAGCCGATGGCGCTACGGTCGTGCATGTCGACGATTTCGTGGGCGGGCGTTCGCTGGCCTGGTTCACCGCCACCGATGGCAGCTTCCATCGCATGCAGGGGCCGCTGGCAGCGCTGTGATGCGGACCAGTGGCCGGCACTACCCAAGCAATCCCCCACCCTGTTTGACCGGGCCCGGTAGTGCCGGCCGCTGGCCGGCATCCTCGAACGAGTCGAACACTCCGGCCACCCAGTCGATGAACACCCGCAACCGCGGCGACGGCGTGCGATTGCGCGGGTAGACCAGGCTCAACGGACTCGGCGTCGGCGGCGCCTCCGGCAGCAGCTCCACCAGCTGCCGGCGCGCGATGTACGGGTCCATCCGGTAGCGAGGTGCCTGGATGATGCCCAGGCCTGCCAGCGCGGCACCGAGGAACGCATCCGCGCCGGACACACGCACCCGCGCCGGCAACGGCAGGTAGCGCACCCGCCCGCCCTGCTGGAACTCCAGCGGAATCAGCTGGCCGCTGGCGCTGGAGCGGTAGCCGACCATCTGGTGGCCGTCCTGCAGGGCATCGATGCTGGCCGGCACGCCCCTGGCCTGCACGTAGCCAGGCGAGGCAACCGTCACCTCGCGCAGCATCGTCAACCGGCGCGCCGCCAGATCGCTGTCGGCCAGCGTCCCCACCCGCAACGCCGCATCCACGCCTTCGCGCAACAGGTCGACATAGCGGTCGCCTTCGCTGACGTCCAGTTCGATCTCCGGGTAGCGCTGCAGGAATTCCGCCAGATGCGGAAACAGCAGGTGCCGGCCCAGCGTGCCGTGCACTTCAATGCGCAACGGGCCGCATGGCGGCGCGTCACGGAACACGGCCTCGGCATCATCCATGTCGGCGATCAGGCGCAGGCAACGGCCATAGAAGGCCTCGCCTTCGAGCGTTGGCACCACCTGCCGCGTGCTCCGGTTCAGCAGGCGCACGCCCAGCCGCTGTTCGAGCGCCTTGATCGCGTCGGTCACCGTGGCCCGCGGCAGGCCGAGGTCCTCGGAGGCCCGGCTGAAGCTGCGGCGCTCGACGATACGGACGAAGGCTCGCATGGCCGTGAAGCGGTCCATTGTTCGGCTATCCGGATGATGTTGGCGGATTATGCAGGATTATCCGAGCGGGCAATGGCGCGAAGATGGCCCTGCGCCACTCCGGCGTGCCCACTGGAAACCACCATGACCCCCTCCCCCGTCCGCTCTGTCGCCCTGGTTACCGGCGGCTCCCGTGGCATCGGCGCCGCCATCTCCCGCCGGCTCGCCGCCGACGGCCACGCGGTCGCGATCAACTATGCGGGCCGCCGCGACGACGCCGAAGCCTTGGCGGCCGAACTCAGCGCAGCCGGCGCGCAGGCCATCGCATTGCAGGCCGATGTCGCCGATCCGCAGGCCATGCGTCAGCTGTTCGATGCCATCGAAGCCCGTTTCGGCGGTATCGACGTGGTGGTCAACAGCGCCGGTGTGCTGCAGCTGGCGCCGCTGGCCGACACCGACGACGCATTGTTCGAGCGGGTCATCGGCATCAACCTCAAGGGCGCCTTCAATGTGCTGCGCGAAAGCGCGCGCCGGGTGCGCGACAGTGGCCGCATCATCACCCTGTCCACCAGCGTGGTCGGCACCCGGCTGGAGAACTACAGCGCGTACGCCGCCAGCAAGGCGGCAGTGGAAACCATGAGCGCGATCCTCAGCAAGGAGCTGCGCGGGCGCAACATCACCGTGAATGCGGTGGCGCCGGGCCCGACCGCTACCGACCTGTTCCTGGACGGCAAGTCACCGGAACTGATCGAGCGGCTGGCGAAGATGAGCCCTCTGGAGCGGCTGGGTACGCCAGAGGACATCGCCGGTGCGGTGGCCTTCCTGGCCGGTGCCGATGGCGGATGGATCAACGGCCAGGTGCTGCGCGCCAACGGCGGAATGGTGTAGATCGCACAGATGGCATCCACGCATGGCGCGACGCCCTTGTAGAGCCGAGCCCATGCTCGGCTGCTCTTCGCGCAAAGGCCAGAAGCAGCCGAGCGTGGGCTCGGCGCTACAGGCAGGTCAGGCGCCATGGGCCTCGCGACGCCCGTGCACCCAGTAGTACAGCGTAGGCAGCACCAGCAGGGTCAGCAGCATCGCCGACAGCAGGCCACCGATCACCACCACCGCCAGCGGCTTCTGCGTCTCGGCACCAATCGCATGCGAAGTGGCCATCGGCAGCAGGCCGAACATCGCCAGCAGCGCGGTCATCAGCACCGTGCGCAGGCGCTGCAGCGAACCTTGCACCACCGCCTGCAGCAGGTCCATGCCCTGCTCGCGCAGCTGGGCGAAGCGACTGAGCATCACCACGCCGTTCAGCACTGCTTGCCCGAACAACGCGATGAAACCGATCGCCGCCGACACTGACAGCGGGATGCCAGTGAGCCACAGGGCGAGGATGCCGCCGATCATCGCCAGTGGCACGTTGGCCAGGATCAGCGCAGCGCTGCTGATGTCCTTGAAGGCATCGAACAGCAGCACGAAGATGATCAGCACCGACAGCGGAATCACCCAGCCCAGCCGCTTCATCGCACGCTGCTGGTTCTCGAACTCGCCGGACCACTCCAGCCGGTAGCCGTCCGGCAGCTGTACGCTGGCATCCACGCGCTTGCGCATGTCAGCCACCACGCTGCCCATGTCGCGGCCGGCGATGAAGATGCTCACTGCCTTCACCCGCTGCGCGTTCTCGCGCGAGATGTTGATCGCGCCGCTGGCCATGCGGAAGTCGGCTACGTCAGACAATGTCACCGTGTGGCCATCGCCGATGCCTACCGGGACCGTGCGCAGCCGCTGCAGGTCACGGTCGGCGTCGTCCAGGCGAAGCGTAATCGGGAACCTGCGGTCGCCCTCCCACAGCTCGCCGACCTGGCGCCCGCCCAGTGCAGTCTCGATCACCTCGTCGATGTCGCGCACGTTCAGGCCATAGCGCGCCGCACGGTCGCGGTCGATGTCGATCTGCAACTGCGGCAGCGAACCATCGCGATCGATGAACGCGCTTTCCACGCCGTCCACCCCACGCACCTGGGCCAGGATCGCCTGCGCCTGCTGGTTGAGCACGTCCAGATCCGAGCCACTCACCTTGATCACCACCTGGCCCTTGATCTGCGAGATGCTCTCCAGGATGTTGTCGCGCACCGGCTGCGAGATCGAGAACTCCGGTCCCGGAATGCGCTGCTCCAGCGTGCGCTGCAGATCGCTCACCAGCTGGCGCTTGTCCACGCCCTTCGGCCATTCCTTCTCAGGCTTCAACGCCACCAGCGCCTCGATCTGGTTGGCGCCCTTGGCATCGGATCCGTCTTCCGGGCGCCCCAGCTTGGCCACTACCGTCGATACCTGCGGGAAGGTGCCGACCAGCTCACGGATGCGCCGCGACTGCTGCTGCGCCTCGGCCAGGCTGGTGCTCGGGTCGAGCGTGGCGGTCAGCCAGATCGATCCTTCGTCCAGCTCGGGCAGGAACTCCGAACCCAGCCGGGTGCCCAGTGCCAGCGTGCCGACCAGCAGCGCAACCGCGGTCAGTACCACTGCACGCGGGCGGGCCAGCGCCCGCTCCAGGATCGGCTTGTACCAGCCGCTCAGGCGGTCCATCAGTGGATTGCCATCACGCATGCGGTCGCGCCGCAACCACCAGTAGCAGAACAGCGGCACTACGGTCAGCGCCAGGATCAACGCACCGATCAATGCCGAGGTCACCGAGTACGCCATCGGCGCGAACATGCGGCCTTCCTGGCGCTGCAGGGTGAAGATCGGGATGTGCGCGGCGATGATGATCAGCATCGAGAAGAACGTCGGCCGCCCCACTTCGGAGGCTGCCGAGAGGACGGTCGAGAAGCGCGTTTTCCTGTCAGCGTTCGGCGGCAGCTTCGACAGCCGCGAAACGATGTGCTCGGTCACGATCACCGCGCCATCGATGATGATGCCGAAGTCCATCGCTCCCAGCGAAAGCAGGTTGGCCGGTACGCCCCACAGGTGCAGGCCGAGGAAGGTCGACAGCAGTGCCAGCGGCATCATCGCCGCCACGATCAGCGCCGCGCGGGCGTTGTACAGGAACAGCCACAGCACCAGGAACACCAGCACGGCGCCTTCCAGCAGGTTGCGGAAGACGGTTTTCAGCGTGGTCGAGACCAGCCATGAGCGGTCGTAGAACGGCTCGATGCTGACGCCGGCCGGCAGCTGGTTGGCTTCGATCTCGGTGATGCGCGCATGCAGGGCGTCGAGCACGTCGGACGGGTTCTCGCCCTTGCGCATCAGCACCATGCCGAACACCGCATCGTCATTGTCATCCTGGCCGACCAGGCCCTGCCGGGGCAGGCCGGTATCGGCGATACCGGCAAGGTCGCGCACCAGGATTGGCGTGCCACCGCGCTGCGCCACCACCACGTTGCCAATGTCGGCCGGCGAACGCATCAGGCCCACACCACGGATCAGGAACTGCTGCTGGCCGCGTTCCACATAGCCGCCGCCCACGTTCGAACTCCCCTTCTCCAGCGCCTCGGCGAACTCACCGAGGCTGATGCCGCGGTCACGCAGCTTGTCCAAATCCGGCTTGACCTGGAAGGTGCGCGCAAAGCCACCGAAGCTGATCACATCGGCCACTCCAGGAACGGTGCGCAGGCTACGCTCCATCGTCCATTCCTGCACGGTGCGCAGCTGGGTCGGGGTCAGGTGCGGGCCTTTCAGCACATAGCGGTAGATCTCGCCCACCGCCGAGCTCATCGCCTCCAGCTCCGGGGTCACCCCTTCCGGCAGCTCCACGCCCTGCAGGCGCTCCAGCACCTGCTGGCGTGCGAAGTAGTCATCGGCCTTGTCGTCGAAGGTCAGGATGATCATCGACAGGCCGAACTGCGTATGCGAGAACACCCGCACCGAATGCGGAATGCCGGACAGCGCCACTTCCAGCGGCATCGTCACCTCACGCTCCACCTCTTCGGCGGCACGGCCCGGGTGCAGCGACACCACCGTCACCTGGGTGTCGGACACATCCGGGAAGGCTTCCACCGGCAGCACGCGGAACGCGGCGATGCCAGCGCCGATGAACAGCAGCAGCGCCAGCATCACCATCAGCGGCTGGCGCAGGCAATAGGCAATCAGGCGATCGATCATGGGGCGGCGTGCCCCGTGCCGGTGCTGACGGCGGCTGGCACGCTGTCCACCAGTTGCTGCAGCAGCAGGCCGCCCTCGACCACCACCCTGCTGCCCGCAGCCAGGCCCTCGCGCACCCACAGGCGGCCATCACCCAGTTCCTCGGCATGCACGGCGCGGCGCACGAAGCGGCCCTTGCCCTCCTCCACGAACACCACCTGCTTGCCGTCGATCAGCAGCACCGCGGCATCCGGCAGCGAGACACCGCCCTCGGACGGCAACGCCACCTGGGCGCGCACGTACTGCCCGGCCTTGAAGCCACGTGCGCGGTTGTCCAGCTCGGCACGCGCCTGCACCACGCGGCGCTCACTGTCGACGAAGTCATCCACGTGCTGCAGGGTCGCCTGCAGCGGCTGGCCATCGGCGCCGGGCACGCTCACCTGCATGCCGGCCTTCAACCGCCCTGCCAGGCTTTCAGGAACATCCAGCAGCAGCCACAGGCGGTCCAGATCGCCGATCACTGCCAATGGCTGCTCGCTGTCGGGACTGACCGACATGCCCGGGTTCATCCGCCGCTCCACCAGCACGCCATCGATGGGGGCGCGCAGCGGCAGGCGCTGGTCCACGCGCTGGCCATTGCCATAGGCCCGGGCGAATGCATTCGCGCGCGCATGATCGGCCTGGCTGCCCGCGAAGTTGGCCTCGGCCTCGTCCAGTTCACGGCCCGACGCCACACCCGCGGCATGCAGCTCGCGGGTACGGTCCAGTTCCCGGCGGGCCCGCTGCAGCTCGGCGCGGCCACGCACGCTGTGGGCCTGGGCCTGGCCGAACTCGGGCGAGGTGATCCAGGCAATCACCTGGCCGGCCTTCACTTTCTGCCCCGGCTGCGCCTCGATGCGCGCCACCTGACCCGGCAACGGCGTGCGCAGTGCACTGGAGCGTGTCTCGTCCCAGACCACCCGGCCCGGCAGCTGCAGGCTGGCGCTTGCGCCGGCGGTCACCGCCTCGCTGCGCAGCACGTCCAGCTGGCGGCTGCCGGCTGGAAACTGGACCTGGCCGGCACTGACCTGCGGCGCGTCCTCGGTATACGACGCCGGCTCGCGGCCGCAGCCGCCCAGCAGGGCCAGCGCCAGCAAGGCCGGCAGCACGGCATGTCGCGCCTGCGGGCGACAAACGACGATGAACTTCATCGAGACTCTCCTTCAGCAACGGATGTGGCCGCTTCCCAGCGCGCCAGGGCAATGGCATGGTTGACGCGTGCTTCGATCAGTGCGCCCTCGAAGTCGCGCCAGCTACGGCGCGCATCCAGCAGGTCGGTCAGGCTGGCGGCGCCGCGCCGGTAGGCCAGTTCGATGCCCTGCACCGCCTTGCGCGCGGCGTCGGACTGCAGTCCTTCGTAGTCGCTGCGGCGCTGCGCGGCGGACTGCACGCTGGCCTGCAGCAGGTCAAGTTCGGCGCGCGCTTCGCGCTGCAGCACCTGCAGTTCCAGCGCGGCACTATCACGGTCGGCCTCGGCACGCTGCATCGTGCCGCGTGCACGTGACGGGCCGCCGAGCGGGATGGTCAACGACACGCCCCAGGTCACACCGCTGATGTCGGTCGGCTCGCGTTCGGCTTCCACGCCCAACTGGATGTCGCGATAGCGCTCGCTGCGCGCCAGTGCCTCACCGGCATCCGCCGCGGCCAGGCGCGAACGCGCCGCACGCAGATCGGCACGCTGCTGCGGATCGAACGCGCCCGTTGCGGCAACAGCTGCGGGGTCGGGCCAGGGCTCATCAGCGCTCAGGTCACCGCTGTCGTCACGGCCGAGCAGCAGCCCCAGCGCATGCCGTGCATCGCGCAGATCCAGGGCCGCCTCGCGCGCCGCGTCGGCTACGGCGAGATCGTCCACCGCCAGCCGCGCGCGATCCACCGGTGCCATCGCCCCTGTCGCGACCTGCTTGTCCGCCGCCGCCATCTGCTCGGCCGAACTCTGGCGGTTGGCGTCGGCGATCTGCGCCCGCTCCTGCGCGCCCTTCAGGCCGAAATAGGTTTCATGCAGCGCCACTTGCTGGCGGCGCCGGGTATCGAGCATCTCCAGACGGGCCACGTCCAACAGCGCATCGGCCTGGCGAATGCGCAGGGCGCGCTTGCCACCGCGCTCCCAGGTCCAGCCCAGGCCCAGCGTGCTGTCCACCCGCTTGTCCTGCCAGCGTCCGGGGCCGATGCCGTGCTTGGGGCTGATCTTGCTGGTGCCGATCGACAGCTCGGTGGCCGGGCGCAATGCCGCTGTCTGCGCATCGCCCTGCGCCCCGCGTAGCTCCAGTGCCGCCGCGCGCAGGTCCGGGTTGTGTGCTTCCATTGCGCGCTGCGCTTCCTGCAGGGACAGCGCCGAAGCCGCAGGCGCGCACAGAAGCGTGGCCAGCACGGCCGCAAGACGAGAGGAGAAATTCATGCACGTCACGGTAAGGTGATGCACTTGCGCCAAACTTGCCCCAACCTTGCACGAAGCTTGCAATGCGAATCCTGCTGATCGAAGACGACGCCGCTCTGGCCGATGGACTGATCCGCGCCCTGCAGGGTGCCGGTCATCTGTGCGACCACCTCTCGCGTGGACTGCACGCGCCGGCGGCACTGGCCGGCGCACCGTATGACGTGATGGTGCTGGACCTTTCATTGCCCGACGTCGATGGCCTGGACCTGCTCTCGCGCCTGCGCAACGACGGTGCCACCCTGCCGGTGCTGATCCTGACCGCACGCGATGGTGTGGAGGACCGCATCCTCGGCCTCGACCGCGGTGGCGACGATTACCTGGCCAAGCCGTTCGCACTCGGTGAGCTGGAAGCCCGCCTGCGTGCACTGTCGCGCCGCCGCAGCGATGCACCGGCTCAGAAGCGATTGGGCCGGTTGTGCTTCGACAGCATCCGCAATGAAGTGCAGGTTGAAGGCCAGCGCATCGAGTTGACCGCGCGCGAGCTGTCGCTGGTCGAGGCACTGATGCAGCATCCTGGCCGCACCGTCACCAAGCAGCGCCTGTTCGATGCGCTGTACAGCTGGGACCACGAAGCCAACCTGTCGGTGATCGAGGTGCATGTCAGCCGCCTGCGCCGCAAGTTGGAACAGGCGCGTGCCGGCGTCGGCATCCGCATGCTGCGTGGCCTGGGTTATCGCTTGGAGGCCGTGGGTGACTGAGCGCGTGCACAGCCTGCGGGGCCTGCTGCTGCGCCGCCTGTGGCTGCCACTGCTGGTGCTGCTGCTGTGCAGCGCGGTAGGTTCCTTCGCGCTGGCCCGTTTCTACGCCGGCCAGGTCTACGACCGCTGGCTTCTGGACTCGGCGATGTCGCTGTCCGAGCTGGTGACGGTGCAGGACGGTCATGCCTCGATCGAGATCACGCCCGCGGTGTCACGTATGTTCAGCTGGGACACCGCCGATGAAGTGCATGGCGAAGTGGTCGACGCTGCGGGTGCACGCTTGTATGGCGACCTGGCCGAAGCGCTGCCCCGCCCGGCCACCGCCGCTTCAAGCGACGACGCGGTTTATTACGATGCGCGCCTACGCGGGCAGCCGGTGCGCATGGTCGAAGTCGTGGTCAGCGCCGGGCCCGGCCACGATATCCGGCTGCGCGTGGCCGAGACGCTGCGCAAGCGCCACCGGCTGGAGCGCAAGCTGCTGCTGACCAGCATTCCGTTCCAGGCCGCGATCCTCGCCCTAGCACAAACATCCTGCGACCCGTACCTTCCAGGCGGTTCGTATTTGGGTAAACAG
>OKID01000051.1_pt1 | contig 42376 bp, 35 predicted proteins | sample 1610601 | NCBI WGS metagenome assembly OKID01 (sample SAMN04436667, study PRJEB24849) | human gut metagenome | biome: human gut; feature: NICU; material: stool | host: Homo sapiens | place: USA: Saint Louis, MO | collected 2010-06-09 | reverse complement strand
GCAAGCGTGACGCGGAGGCCCAGATGGCCTCCGCCTGACAAGACAGTTGCTACAGGGTCTTGCGCGCCGGCATCAGCAGGTTGCCGAACAGCAGGCCCGCCACCAGCGCCATCACCACGTTCAGAACGGTGAGGAACACGCTCTGGCCGGCGCCCACGTCCTGCTGCTGGACCAGGGTCAGCACGCCACGCAGGCTGGTGCTGCCGGGCACCATCATGATGATGCCCGGCAGGCGGATGATCGCGCCCGGACGCCCGACCAGGCGTCCGAACAGGTTGCCACCGGCGGTCAGCAGCATTGCCGACAGGAAGATACCGGCCGGTGCGCCCCAGGCGTGGCCGCCGAACTTGGAGATCGCATAACCGGCCACCGAGGCGGCAATCACCCACGGATAATCGCGGCGATTGGCCTTGAACAGCATCGCGAAGGCAAATGCGGCGGTCAGCAGCGAGCCCCATTCCACCCACGGCCCCTGCGGCCGCGCGGCCCGGATCACCGGGTCCAGGCCGAGCACATCGGCCAGGGTCACCGCGATCATCGCGCCGACGCTGAGCTTCATGATGGTGGTCAGTGCGCCGGCAAAGCGCGCGGTACCCGATACCCAGTGCTGGCTGGCCAGCTCATTGACCGCATTGGTCAGCGACATGCCGGGCAGCAGCACCACCAGCGAGGCGATGATCACGGTATTGAGGTTGAGCGCACCAATGAACGACGCGACCAGGGTGGCGACCATGCCGGCCAGCAGCGCCGCCAGTGCCTCGGCGGCTTCGCGGGTGGCCGGGCGGCGATCGGTGACCATGCCGAGCAGGCCGATCATCAGGCCGATGACACCGGCGGTGGCGATGTCCAGCCACGGCAGCTTCCACATGCCGGCCACGCCAGCCGCGCCGAGGGTGAACGACAGGATGGTGCGCAGCTTGCCGCGTCGGCCCGGATCCTTGTCCAGCTGGCGCAGCGCAGTGTGGCCCTGGGCGATGCTCATCCGCCCGTTGGACACTTCTTCGGCGATGTGGTCGGCAACGCTGAGCTTGTGCAGGTCGTTCTCACCCGGTGCCAGGCGGATCACGCGGGTGATGTCGCTGGAGCCGATCGCCTGGGCCGGATCGCTGAAGCTGAGGATGATACCGGTGGGATTCGACCACGGTTCACAATCCAGATCGAGCTGGCGGGCCAGGGCAACCACCGCCGTTTCCAGGCGCTGGGCCGTGGTGCCATAGCTGTGCAGGCGTCCGGCGATCTCGGAAACGAAGGCCACGCGCTGTGCGTAGGTGGCCTGGGGTGTGGGGATCGTGTGAGCATCAGCGGACATGCGCCGTAGTATTACCTACGCTGGGGCCCGCCGGAGAAATTCATCCAAGTTCGACGCGAAGCCCGATACAGGTTATGCTGCGACCCGAATGGCCCACGTCACCCCGAACCTCGCTCCCCAGCTCGAACAGGATGCCCACGACCCGGGCCTGATCCGCCTGTCCGGCACCTGGACCTTGAAGACCGCGCTGGCCGCGGCCGAAGTCCTGCGCGGCGTTCCCGACGCGCTGACCGGCATCGATGCCACCGGCATCGAGCAGCTCGATTCGGCCGGCGTGCTGCAGGTGCTGCGCGTGGCCCATCGCGCCGATCTCCACGAAGACGCGCTGCAGTTCCGCCCGGACCACCAGGCGCTGGTGTGCACCATCGAGGAAGTGGCCGATGACCGGCCCAAGGCCAAGCGCGATTTCGGCGTGCTGGCCGCGCTGGAGCGGCTGGGCGTCAGCGTCCACGCCACCGGCCACAACATCAAGGCCCTGTGCAGTTTCCTCGGCGAGAACCTGGTCAAGGCGGCGCGGCTGGTCAAGGAACCCCGCCGCTTCCGGCTGACCGCCACCGTGCATCAGATGGAGCAGGTCGGGCTGGATGCGGTGCCGCTGGTGGCGCTGTTGTCCTACCTGGTGGGTGCGGTGATCGCGTTCCTCGGCTCGACCATCCTGCGCGACTTCGGCGCCGAGATCTACGTGGTCGAGCTGGTCAACATCGCCTTCCTGCGCGAGTTCGCGGTGCTGCTGACCGCGATCGTGCTGGCCGGCCGCACCGCCAGTGCGTTCACCGCGCAGATCGGTGCGATGAAGGCACGCGAGGAGATCGATGCGATGCGTACGCTGGGCCTGGACCCGGTCGACCTGCTGGTGCTGCCACGCTTGCTCGCCCTGCTGGTCACCCTGCCCTTGCTGACCTTCATCGCGATGATCGCCGGCCTGGCCGGCGGCATCACCGTCGGTGCGTTCGACCTCGACATCCCGCCGCAGATGTACATCGCGCGCATGCACGAGACGATGGAAGTGCGGCACCTGCTGGTGGGCCTGTCGAAGGCGCCGGTGTTCGCCCTGGTGATCGGCCTGATCGGCTGCCTGGAAGGGCTGAAGGTGGAAGGCACCGCGCAGTCGGTCGGCGAGCGCACCACTTCCAGCGTGGTGCAGACGATCTCGCTGGTGATCATCATCGACGCCTTCGCGGCGTTGTGGTTCATGCACATGGACTGGTGACATGAGCACATCCGCCCTCCCCGAATCCATCGACATGCACGACGACCAGGGCCACGAACTGGCCATCCGCGTGCGTGGCCTGGTCAACCGGTTCGGCAGCCAGACCGTGCACGAAGACCTGGATCTGGACGTACGCCGCGGCGAGATCCTGGGCGTGGTCGGCGGCTCCGGCACCGGCAAGTCGGTGCTGATGCGCTCGATCCTCGGCCTGCGTGTGCCGGATGCTGGGCAGATCGAAGTCCTCGGCCGCGATGCGCGTGCCGACGACGCCGAGAGCCGCCTGCACATCGAACGCAATACCGGCGTGCTGTTCCAGGACGGTGCCCTGTTCTCGTCGCTGACCGTGGGTGAGAACGTCCAGGTGCCGTTGAAGGAACACCACCGCGAACTGCCCGAGCGCTGGCACTACGAACTGGCGCTGCTGAAAGTGAAACTGGCCGGCCTGCCCGCCGACGCGATCAACAAGCTGCCCTCGCAGCTCTCCGGCGGCATGCGCAAGCGCGCCGGCCTGGCCCGGGCGCTGGCGCTGGATCCGCCGCTGCTGTTCCTGGACGAACCCACCGCCGGCCTCGACCCGATCGGCGCGGCCGCCTTCGACCGCCTGATCAAGACGCTGCAGGAAGCGCTGGGGCTGACCGTGTTCCTGATCACCCACGACCTGGACACGCTGTACGCCATCTGCGATCGCGTCGCCGTGCTGGCCGACCGCAGGGTGGTGGCCAATGCGCCGCTGCCGGACATCGAGAAACTGGATCATCCGTGGATCCAGGAATACTTCCACGGACCCCGCGCGCGCGCCGCGCGTGGCGAACAGATCGAGAGTGCCTGAGCCATGGAAACCAAAGCCAACTACGTGCTGATCGGCGCGTTCACCCTGATCACCGGCCTGGCCCTGCTGGCCTTCGGCCTGTGGGCGGCCAAGTACTCCTCCGACCGCACCTGGCAGGAGTACCGCGTGGTCTTCCGCGAAGCGGTGACCGGCCTGTCGGTGGGCAGCCCGGTGCAGTACAACGGCATCGCGGTGGGCTCGATCACCGAACTGAACCTGGTGCCCGACGACCCGCGCCAGGTGGTCGCGCGCATCCGCCTGAACTCCAACACGCCGGTCAAGACCGATACCCGCGCCAAGCTGGCGATCACCAGCCTGACCGGCCCGTCGATCATCCAGCTCAGCGGCGGCACGCCGCAGTCGCCGGCGCTGACCACGGTCAACAAGGATCCGGCACCGATCATCCCGACCACGCCCTCGGCGCTGCAGAACATCACCGATGTGGCCAACCGCATCGTCGAGCGCATGGACCAGATCCTCAGCGACCGCAACGTGGCTTCGATCAACGCCACGCTGGCCAACCTGGAGACGATCAGCGGCGGCCTGGCCGACCGCGACCAGGGCACGCAGGCGCTGCTGCTCAGCGCGCGCGATGCCGCCCGTAGCCTGGACACCACGCTGAAGACCACCAACGGCACCATCGAGCGCCTGGACAAGAACCTGGTGCAGCAGCTGCCCGGCATCATCGACAAGCTCGACGCGACCCTGGCCAAGCTCGACTCGGCCGCCGGCAATGCCGATTCGATCCTTGGCGAGAACCGCGCCGCGATCAACAGCTTCGCCAACGATGGCCTTGGCCAGCTGGGCCCGACGCTGACCGAACTGCGCGGCCTGATCCGCGACCTGCGCCGGGTCAGCGACCGTCTCGAGAACAACCCCGCGCGCTACCTGCTGGGCCGCGACGCACCGAAGGAGTTCGAACCCCAATGAGCACGCCCCCCCTTCCGCGCCTGCTGCTGGCCGCTTCGATGGTCGGCCTGCTGGGCGGCTGCTCCATCCTCGGCAGCAGCGAGAAAACTGCGGTGACGCTGTACTCACCGTCCGTGCAGGTCAAGGCGGACCCCGCGTGGCCGCAGGCCAGCTGGCAGCTGGTGCTGGCCAAGCCCAGCGCCGCGCGCATGGTCGACAGCCCGCGCATCAACGTGCGGCCGACGCCGTCGCAGCTTGAGATCTACAAGGGGGCCAGCTGGGCGCAGCCGGCCACCGACATGATCGAGGACACCCTGCTGCGTGGCTTCGAGGATTCCGGCCGCATCCGCGGCGTGGCCCGCAGCACTGCCGGCATCCGCGCCGACTACAAGCTGTCCACCGACGTGCGCCGCTTCGAATCGGATTACCAGGGCCAGGCCACGCCGACCGTGGTGATCGAGGTCAACGCCAAGCTGATCCATGTCGCCGACCAGCGCGTGGTGGCCGACCGCACCTTCCGCCAGGCGCAGCCGGTCGGCAGCACCGACGTACCGGCGGTGACCGCGGCGTTCGAGCGCGGCCTGCAGCAGCTGGCACAGGATGTGGTGGGCTGGACGCTGGTGAGCGGGCAGGCCGATCAACCTAACGTCGCGCGCTGATCGATCAGCGCGGCGCAATCCAGCGGAACGTCAGGTTGATCCGTTCACCCTGCACCCGTGCCATCTTCGGAAGCGCGTGCTGGTAGAACCTCTGCGTCTGCCCCGCCATTACCAGCAGATCGCCATGGCCGAGCAGGAATTCAGCCTTGCGCGCCGGATCGTCGCGTCGGCGCAGCAGGAAACGGCGCGCCGCACCCAGGCTCAGCGACGCGATCACCGGGGCCGGTCCCAGCTCCGGCTCGTCATCGCTGTGCCAGCCCATGTAGTCACCGCCACCGCGATAGCGGTTCAGCAGCACGCTGTTGAAGCGGCCGTAGCCTTCGGCCTGCAGGCGCTCGCGCACGGCCTGCAACACCGGCGGCCACGGATGCGGCACGAACTCGGCACCGGAGTAGCGGTAACGCGCCTGCGGGTCGCCGATCCAGCAGCTCAGCCGCGGCGAGTCCACCCAGTTGCCGAACATGCGGATGCGATGGGTTTCCCAGGGCACTTCGGCCAGCAGCGCTCCCATGAGCCGGTCGGCGTTGGCAGCGTCCAGCCAGCCCGGCAGGTGCTGGACGTTGGCGTCGGGCAGGTCATTGGGAAACAGCATGGTCACACGCTAGCACGCCGCCTCGCGGCCAGCGACTATGATGGACGTCCGTACCACTACGCCCCCCCGATGAATATGACGTTGAAGCACTCCTGGTATAGCCTCAAATGGCGGTCGCACCAGGCATCGCGGCGGCTGACTCTGGTGATCCGGAATCTGCAAGATGTTGGCCTGGTCGGCACCCTGTGCAAGATCAAGATCGCCTTGCGTCGGCATGCAACTGCAGAAGCACATGGGACGCCATCCTGTTACTCTGACACTCTCTATGGACGCAGCCCTGCCGCGCCCTCTTCCCAGGCCCGATACGTGCTTGTACTAGACGCGAATGCCCCGGATCCCACTCGCGATTCCGGCTCGGTAAGAATGGGCAGGATCCTGCAGTCCATAAGCGAGCTGGGATTCCGCCCGGTCTTCATGCCAGACAACGGGATTGTCAGCGCCAGCAACAAAAGCTACCTAGATGGCATCGGCGTAGAGCTAATTGGTGTTCCCGGTCGTCCCAGACTCGATCAATGGCTGAATGTCCACAGCCATCAGGTTCGTGCTGCCCTGCTTAGTCGGCACCACGTCGCGGCAGCGCACATCGCGCTGATCCGTGACCACGGCGTTGGTAAAGTCATCTTTGATACTGTCGATCTGCATCATGTCCGCGAACAGCGCGCCGCAGATCTGCGGCAGGACGCGAAGCTGCAACGCCAAGCGGTACGGACAAGACAGAGTGAAATCGCCCTGATCAAGGCCAGCGATGCAACGCTGGTGGTCAGTCAGGCGGAACTGGAAATGTTGAAGGCCGAACTACCGGGCACCGATATCCGGCTCCTGTCCAATATCCACGATGTACGCGGTGAAACACGCCGCTTCCAGGAAACTGCTGGCGTGTACTTCGTTGGAGGCTACTCCCACCACCCGAACCAGGAAGCCCTGGAATGGCTGGTCAACGAGATTTATCCACGGATCAGGGCGCAACGACCGGAAATTGTCCTGCACCTGATTGGCGAAATCCCTGAAGTTGTTGCTGCACGATACGCGCGCGAAGGCGTGGTTGTTCATGGGCATGTGGCATCACTCAAGCCATTTCTTGGGGGATGCAGGATCGCCCTGGCTCCGCTGTTGTCTGGGGCGGGAGTCAAAGGCAAAGTCAACGAAGCAATGAGCTATGGCATCCCGGTTGTAGCCACACCGATCGCTGCCGAGGGCATGTTCCTCGTAGATGGCAGGAACGCCCTGATTGCAGCCGATGCTGAAGAATTCAGTGCAGCAGTCCTGCGCCTGTACTCGGATGAGGTGCTGTGGTCGCGCCTCTCGGAACAGGGCTACCACAACATCCGTGACCACTTCTCCAGCGATGCCGCACGCAGGAGTCTCGAGGAACTCCTGCGCGCTTGACAATCCGTGCTGGACGATCTACTCAATTGCGAACGAGCGCCACGCCGGTCTTTTCCTTCAGCTCTTCATCGCTGACACCCGGCGCGGCCTCCACCAGCAGCAGGCCCTTGTCAGTCACGTCGAACACGGCCAGATCGGTGATGATGCGGTCGACCACGCCAACACCCGTCAACGGCAGCGTGCATTCGGCCAGGATCTTGTGCTCGCCGTTCTTGGCGGTGTGCTCCATCAGCACCACCACGCGCTGCACGCCGGCCACCAGGTCCATCGCACCGCCCATGCCCTTGACCATCTTGCCGGGCACCATCCAGTTGGCCAGATCGCCCTTGTCGGTCACCTGCATCGCACCGAGGATGGCCAGGTTGACGTGGCCACCGCGGATCATCGCGAAGCTGTCGTGGCTGCCGAAGTAGCTGGCGCCCGCACGTGCGGTGACGGTCTGCTTGCCGGCATTGATCAGGTCAGCGTCGACTTCAGCGTCGGTCGGGAACGGGCCGATGCCGAGCAGGCCGTTCTCCGACTGCAGCCACACGTCCACGCCTTCGGGAATGTGGTTGGCGACCAGCGTCGGCAGGCCGATGCCCAGGTTCACGTAGGCGCCATCGGTCAGTTCCTGGGCGGCACGGGCCGCCATTTCATCGCGGGTCCACGCCATGTCAGTTGCCCTCCGCGCGGATGGTGCGCTGTTCGATTCGCTTCTCAGGATGCGCGTTGTGCACGATGCGGTGCACATAGATGCCCGGCAGGTGCACCTGGTCCGGGTCGATGGCGCCGACCGGCACGACCTCTTCAACCTCCACGATGCAGACCTTGCCCGCCATCGCACAGGCCGGGTTGAAGTTGCGTGCGGTCTTGCGGAACACCAGGTTGCCAGCCTCGTCGGCCTTCCAGGCCTTGACCAGTGCCACGTCGGCGCGCAACGCGGTTTCCATCACGTAGTGCTTGCCGTCGAACGCGCGGGTCTCCTTGCCCTCGGCCACCACCGTGCCATAGCCGGTGGCAGTGAAGAACGCAGGGATGCCCGCGCCGCCGGCACGCAGGCGCTCGGCCAGGGTGCCCTGCGGATTGAATTCCAATTCGAGCTCGCCGGCCAGGAACTGGCGTTCGAACTCCTTGTTCTCGCCCACGTAGGACGAGATCATCTTCTTGATCTGCCGCGTTTCCAGCAGCTGGCCCAGGCCGAAGCCATCGACGCCAGCATTGTTGGAGATCACGGTCAGGCCTTTGGCGCCGCTGTCGCGCAGCGCAGCGATCAGCGCCTCGGGAATGCCACACAGGCCAAAGCCACCCACGGCCAGGGTCTGGCCATCGGCGACCACCCCCTGCAGGGCCTCCGCCGCACTGGCGTAGCGCTTGCCGCGCTTTCCGCCGGAAGTCGATTGCTGCATTGCTGTACTACCCTGCACGTTGAGGATGACGGCATTCTAGCTGGAGGGCGGCGAAGGGCCTGGATGCGCCGCAGCATTGACGGAGCACCGGGCGGGCATTGGGTAGAATGAGCGATTCCCCCCCAGAAGGGTGCTTCAGCGCCTGCGCCCCTCCATCTACGATGACGCTGACCTTCACCGATGAAGACCTGTTCCGCTGGATCGACGAATGGACACTGCAGAAAAGCGAGCGGTGCCTGGGGGGCGTGCGCAACCGGCAACTTCGCGAGGGCCTGCTGACGGCCGAAGTGCAGGGTTCGGCCAGGCATCCCTACCACGTGGAGATCGATCTGGCCGCCAGTATGCGCACCGCGCGCAGCCGCTTGCAGAGTGCCTGCTCCTGCCCCGTCGGCCGCGCCTGCAAGCATGTGGCGGCGGTGCTGGTCTCCCACATGCTGGAACCGCTGGCCATGGATGAGAGCCCCCTGACCGAACAGGACCTGGCGCAACCGCCGCGTGCTGAACTGCTGGCGGATCTCTCGCGTTGGCAGAGCGCCCGGATCCGGCCGGCCCAGCCACGCCGGAACGGTGTCATCTTCGAACTGTCCACCTACAACCATCGCCCCGCCGTGCTGGTCCGGCGCGTCAAGTACGGTGCCGATGGTGCGATCAGCCCGGGCAAGTGGATGGATATCACCGCAGACCTGCTGCTGGAGCCTCCCGCATACCTCACCCCGACTGATCTGGCGGTGATGATCCAGCTACGCACCCAGCGGCAGCCCGCGACGAAAGACGAATGGATCGACTTCGCGGCCACCCTGCAGCTGATCGTCTCCAGCGGCCATGGCTGGGTCTCATGTGGTACGCAGGACGTGCTGGCCCGGTCGGGCGCTCCACGCCGCGGCGAACTGGGCTGGGTCGTTGACATGGCGCAGGGCGCGACGCTGCTGGAACCCACGTTGAGCGTGGAGGGCGGCGCCAGAGGCGTGGTCCTGGGCCGGAGTGCGTGCTATCTGGACCCGGTCACCGGCGAGGTCGGTCCACTGCAGCTGGATGTCAGGCCCGAAGACGCCGACGCGTTCCTGAGCCTGCCCAGTTTGTTACCCAATGAAGCGTCGGTGGTCGCACAGATGCTGCAGCAAATCGACCCTGCGCTGCCGCGCCCCGGTGCGAGCGACACGCTGCCCACCCTGCAGATCACTTCGATGATTCCTGTGCTGCGCCTGCATACGATCGAGTTCCGGCCGGCATGGCTTGGCCGTGGCGACGCTTCGCAATGGGCCGATATCGCGACCGTGGCCTTCGAATACGACGAGCACATCCGGTTCCTGGACGATCCGAGCCTGTTCGCACACGATCCGGAGGGCCAGCTTGCCCTGCTGCCCCGCGACCTGGCTGAGGAATCACGGCGTGAGGCCGAGCTGCGCACGGTGGGACTGCATCGCGACACGGCTCCGCGGGCGCCATTGGAGGGCGCAGGACCTCAATTCCAGCTGCGCACCCATGATTGGACACGGTTTCTGCTGGACGACGTGCCGCGCCTGGAGGCCTTGGGCTGGAAGGTGGAGACGGACGACGATTTCCGCCATCGCATCACCCGGGTGGATGTGATCGACCTGGACATCCAAGCGGACCCGGCGGATGCGGGCTGGTTCAACCTGGGCCTGGATATTCAGGTGGAAGGCCGCAACGTGTCGATGGTTCCGCTGCTGCAGCAGGTGCTGCAGTCCGATCCCCGCTGGATGCGTGGCCAGCTGGACGCCATCGGCGACGATGAGAACATCCTGTTGACGACGGGCGACAACACGTGTCTGGCACTGCGGGCCGCACGACTGAAGCCGATCATGGCCCTGTTGGCGGACCTGTTCGCCCAGCGCGGCGCGCCGCTGCGCCTGTCTGCGCTTGACCGTGGCCGCCTGCAGGCGCTGCAGGACACGGCGCACCTGCAGTTCCGGGGGCGCGACACCCAGGCGCTGGTGCAGCGGCTGATGCAGGCACCCGCATTGGGTGAAGTGCCGCCGCCGGCAGGGCTGGTGGCAACGCTGCGTCCCTATCAGCGCGAAGGCCTGTCGTGGCTGCAGTACCTGCGCCAGCAGGGCCTGGGGGGCGTGCTGGCCGATGACATGGGGCTGGGCAAGACCGTACAGACGCTGGCGCATGTGCTGGTCGAGAAGGAAGCCGGCCGCCTGGACCGTCCAGCGCTGCTGGTGGTGCCCACTTCGCTGCTGCACAACTGGCAGAGCGAAGCGGCACGCTTCACCCCGGGCCTGCGCGTGCTGACCCTGCATGGACCGGCACGTGAAACGCTGTTCGAGGCGATTCCCGGGCACGACCTTGTACTCACCACCTACCCTCTGCTGTGGCGCGACGAGCAGGCGCTGCAGGCACATGCCTACCATCTGCTGATTCTGGATGAAGCCCAGCAGGTGAAGAATCCGAAGTCACGCGCGGCCATCACCCTGCGCACGCTGCAGGCGCGCCACCGGCTGTGCCTGACCGGCACGCCGCTGGAAAACCACCTGGGCGAACTGTGGACGCAGTTCGACTTCCTGCTGCCCGGCCTGCTCGGCAGCGAGAAACAGTTCAACCAGCATTGGCGCCATCCGATCGAACGTGGCAGCGACCACCGCCGCGCCACCTTGCTGGCGCAACGGCTGCGTCCGTTCATCCTGCGCCGGCGCAAGGACCAGGTGGCGTCAGAGCTTCCGCCCAAGACCCTCATTACGCGTGCAGTGGAAATGGAAGGCGGCCAGCGTGATCTCTATGAAACCGTGCGCGCAGCGATGGAAAAGCAGGTGCGCGAGGCCATCAGCGGCAGCGGGCTGGCGCGCAGCCATATCGTGGTGCTGGATGCGTTGCTGAAGCTGCGCCAGGTCTGCTGCGATCCGCGCCTGCTGCCGGGCGACGCCCCGGCCCGCAATGCCGGTTCGGCCAAGCTGGAGCTGCTGCGCGACATGTTGCCGTCGATGGTCGAGGAAGGCCGGCGCATCCTGCTGTTCTCGCAGTTCACCGGCATGCTCACGCTGATCGCGCAGGCGTTGGATGATCTGGGCCTGGCCTATGTGACTCTGACCGGAGACACCCAGGACAGAGCCACGCCGGTGCAGCGCTTCATGCAAGGCGAGGTGCCGGTATTCCTGATCAGCCTGAAGGCAGGTGGCGTCGGGTTGAATCTGACCGCCGCCGATACCGTCATCCACTTCGATCCGTGGTGGAACCCGGCGGCCGAAAACCAGGCCAGCGATCGCGCCCATCGCATCGGCCAGCAGCAACCGGTGTTCATTTACCGGCTGATCGCCGCAGGCAGCATCGAAGAACGGATTGCCGAGCTGCAGGAGCGCAAGGCCACGCTGGCCAACTCCATTCTCGAAGGCGGCGGCGCTACGGGGCCGCGCTTCAACGAAGAAGATGTACAGGCGCTGCTGGCGCCGTTGCCGGGCCTGCCCGGCAAGCGTTTGCGTAAAGCGGGCAAGCGGTCGACGCGAACCTGACCCTCGGACGCCAGTCACATGGCGTTGCGCCATGGAAACGATTCCCATACAGGACTGGGACTACAATCGTGGGCTGAGCTCCCCAAGGATCCCGATCGATGCCCCTGCCCGCCTTCAAGGCCTATGACATCCGCGGCCGCGTGCCGGAAGAACTGAACGAAGACCTGGCCCGCCGCATCGGCGTCGCCCTGGCCGCGCAGCTCGCTCCCGGTCCAGTGGTCCTCGGCCACGACGTGCGCCTGACCAGCCCCGCGCTGCAGGACGCATTGGCCGCAGGCCTGCGCGGTACAGGGCGCGAGGTGATCGACATCGGCCTGTGCGGCACGGAAGAAGTCTATTTCCAGACTGACCATCTGGGCGCGGCCGGTGGCGTGATGGTCACCGCCAGCCACAACCCGATGGACTACAACGGCATGAAGCTGGTCAAGGAGAACGCGCGCCCGATCAGTTCGGATACCGGCCTGTTCGCGATTTCCGATGCGGTCGCCGCCGATACGTCTGACGCCCAGCCGCCGCGCGCCGGACAGAGCGCCCAGCATGACAAGAGCGCGTACATCCAGCATCTGCTGAGCTATGTCGATCCTGGCAAGCTGCGACCCCTGAAGCTGGTGGTCAACGCCGGCAACGGCGGCGCCGGTGCCATCGTCGACCTGCTGGCACCGCACCTGCCGTTCGAGTTCATCCGCATCTGCCACGAACCGGACGGCAGCTTCCCCAATGGCATTCCCAACCCACTGCTGCCGGAGAACCGCGCCGCCACCGCCGACGCGGTGCGCGAGCACGGCGCCGATTTCGGCATTGCCTGGGACGGTGACTTCGACCGTTGCTTCTTCTTCGACCATACCGGCCGCTTCATCGAGGGCTACTACCTGGTCGGCCTGCTGGCCAAGGCGATCCTGGCGCGCAAGCCGGGCGGCAAGGTCGTGCATGACCCGCGCCTGGTCTGGAACACCGTGGACATGGTCGAGCAGGCCGGCGGTGTACCGGTGCAGTGCAAGAGCGGCCACGCTTTCATCAAGGAAAAGATGCGCGCCGAAGACGCGGTGTACGGCGGCGAGATGAGCGCCCACCACTACTTCCGCGAGTTCGCCTATGCAGACTCCGGCATGATCCCGTGGTTGCTGATCGCCCAGCTGGTTTCCGAAAGCGGGCGCTCGCTGGCCGACTGGGTCGAAGACCGCATGTCCGCCTATCCGTGCAGTGGCGAGATCAACTTCAAGGTGGCCGATGCCAAGGCCGCCGTCGCGCGCGTGATGGAGCATTTCGCGGCGCAGTCGCCCACCCTGGACCACACCGATGGCATCAGTGCCGACTTCGGCGACTGGCGCTTCAACCTGCGCAGCTCCAACACCGAGCCGCTGCTGCGCCTGAATGTTGAAGCCCGTGGCGATGCCGCGCTGATGCAGGCGCGCACCGACGACATCTCCCGCCTCATCCAGCAGTAACCGAGGAACGCATGAGCAGCATCCAGCCCGTCATCCTGTCCGGTGGATCCGGTACCCGCCTGTGGCCGCTTTCGCGCGAGGCGTATCCGAAGCAGTTCCTGCCCTTGGCGGGTGAACTGACGATGCTGCAGGCCACCTGGAAGCGCGTCGCCCCGATTGCCGCACGTGGACCGCTGGTGATCGCCAACGAAGAGCACCGTTTCGTCGCCGCCGAGCAGCTGCAGCAGGTCGGCGCCGAGCCAGCCGCGATCATCCTTGAGCCGGTTGGTCGCAACACCGCCCCGGCGATCGCGGTGGCCGCGCTGGAAGCCACCCGCGACGGCGCCGACGCCCTGCTGCTGGTGCTGCCCTCCGATCATGTGATCACCCACGAGACTGCATTCCGCAGCGCCGTCGAGGCCGCTGCCGCTGCTGCCGAAGCTGGAAAGCTGGTGACCTTCGGCATCGTGCCGACCGGCCCGGAAACCGGCTACGGCTATATCAAGGCCGCCGATGGCCAGGGGTTGCGCGCGGTCGAGCGCTTCGTCGAGAAGCCCGACCTGGACACCGCCACCGGCTACGTCAGCAGCGGCCAGTACTACTGGAACAGTGGCATGTTCCTGTTCAAGGCCTCGCGCTACCTGCAGGAGCTGGAACGCTTCCAGCCCGCCATGCTGGCCGGCAGCCGCCAGGCCTGGCAGCAGGCGCGCCGCGATGCCGATTTCACCCGCCTGGACAAGGATGCCTTCACTGCCGTTCCGTCCGATTCCATCGACTATGCGGTGATGGAGAAGACCGCCGATGCCGTGGTGATTCCACTGGATGCGGGCTGGAACGATGTCGGTTCGTGGACTGCGCTGCGCGATGTCTCGCAGCAGGACGGCGATGGCAACGCCCACCAGGGCGACGTGATCGCCATCGACTGCCGCAATACCTATGCCTACGCACAGCGCCTGGTGGCGCTGGTCGGGCTGGATGACGTGGTGGTGGTGGAAACCGACGACGCGGTGCTGGTCGGCAAGGCCGACCGCATGCAGGAGGTCAAGACGGTGGTCGCTCAGCTCAAGGCCGAAGGCCGCAGCGAGGCCACCTGGCATCGCAAGGTCTATCGCCCGTGGGGTGCCTACGATTCGATCGACAACGGCGAGCGTTTCCAGGTCAAGCGGATAACGGTCAAGCCCGGTGGCACGCTGAGCCTGCAGATGCACCACCATCGCGCCGAGCACTGGATCGTGGTCAGCGGCACCGCCGAGGTGACGCGTGGCGATGAAGTGATCCTGCTCAGCGAGAACCAGAGCACCTACATTCCGCTGGGCGTGACCCACCGCCTGCGCAACCCGGGCAAGCTGCCGCTGGAACTGATCGAAGTGCAGTCCGGCAGCTATCTGGGTGAGGATGACATCGTGCGGTTCGAGGATACCTACGGGCGCAGCTAAGAGAAGAAGGCCGGTCTTTGACCGGCCATCTTTCATTCCACTGTGACGCTCTTGGCGAGGTTGCGCGGCTTGTCGACATCCGTACCTCGCGCCAGCGCGGTGTGATATGCGAGCAGCTGTACCGGAATGGTGTGCACCACTGCACTCAGCGCGCCCACGTGCCTCGGCGTGCGGATGACATGAACGCCCTCGGACTCCATGAAGTGGCTATCCTGGTCGGCGAACACGAACAGCTCGCCTCCGCGCGCACGCACTTCCTGCATGTTCGACTTCACCTTCTCCAACAGGCTGTCGTTGGGCGCGATCACCACCACCGGCATGTCTTCGTCCACCAGTGCCAGCGGGCCGTGCTTCAGCTCGCCGGCCGGGTAGGCCTCGGCGTGGATGTAAGTGATTTCCTTGAGCTTGAGTGAACCCTCAAGTGCGATCGGGAAGTGCATGCCACGACCCAGGAACAACGCGCTGCTCTTGCGCGCGAACCGCTCGGCCCAGGCGGCGATCTGCGGCTCCATGTTCAGCGCGTGCTGCACGCTGCCCGGCAGGAAGCGCAGCTGCTCCAGGTAGTCCGCTTCCTGAGCCGCGTCGATACGGCCATGCAGCTTGCCCAGCACCACGGTCAGCTGGAACAGTGCGGCCAGCTGGGTGGTGAAGGCCTTGGTCGAGGCCACGCCGATCTCGGCGCCGGCGCGGGTGTAGCAGACCAGTTCGCTGGCGCGCGGGATCGCACTTTCCGGCACGTTGCAGATCGACAGCGTGTGCTGGTGGCCCAACGATTTGGCGTACTTCAGCGCTTCCATCGTATCCAGCGTTTCGCCGGACTGCGAGATGGTCACGATCAGATGCTTAGGGTTCGCGTAGGCCGCGCGATAGCGGTACTCGCTGGCGATCTCCACGCTGCACGGCAGGCCGGCGATGGCTTCGATCCAGTAGCGCGCGGTCAGGCCGGCGTAGTAGCTGGTTCCGCAGGCAATGATCTGCACGCCTTCGATGCCCGACAGCACCGCTTCGGCGTTCTTGCCGAACAGCCCGGCCGGGAAACCACCGGCATCGATCGCCGCCTCGATGGTGTCGCCCAGCGCGCGCGGCTGCTCATGGATTTCCTTCTGCATGAAGTGGCGGTACGGGCCCAGCTCCAGCGATGCCAGCGACACATCGGACAGGTGCACGTCGCGCTCGATCGGCTGGTCATGCTCATCGAAGATGCGCACGCCCTCGCGGCGGATCTCGGCGGTGTCGCCCTCTTCCAGGAAGATCACCTTGCGGGTGGCCGAAATCACGGCCGAAACGTCGGAGGCGACGAAGTTCTCGCCCTCGCCCAGGCCCACCAGCAACGGGCAGCCCATGCGCGCGCAGACAAAGCGCTCCGGCTCGGCGCGGCTGACCACGGCCAGCGCGTAGGCACCGGTCAGCTCCTTCACCGTACGCTGCAGCGCCACCAGCAGGTCGTCGACGTCCTTCAGGTGGTGATGGATGAGGTGCGCGATGACTTCGGTATCGGTCTGCGATTCGAAGGTGTAGCCCATCGCGCGCAGCCTCTCACGCTGCGCTTCGTGGTTCTCGATGATGCCGTTGTGCACCAGCGCCACGCCGTGGCTGATGTGCGGATGCGCGTTGGCCTCGGTGACGCCCCCGTGGGTGGCCCAGCGGGTGTGGCCGATGCCCAGCACTGCATTGAATCCTTCGGCCTCGGCCGCCGTAGCCATTTCCAACACGCGACCGGTGCGACGCACCCGGCGTACCTCGGGGCGCTCGGTGTGGTCGATCACCGCGATGCCGGAGGAATCGTAACCGCGGTACTCAAGCCGCTTCAGACCCTCGATCAGCACTGGTACCACGTCGCGATCGGCGATTGCACCCACGATTCCACACATGTCACGCGATTCCTTGAAGACGATCAGCGCATTCTAGCCTGCGCGTCCGGCTTCCCCCTCCTGTCCGCTTAATGAAAGTGTACGGAAAGGTGTCTGCATTGCGGGAGGGGGAACCGATTTAGTTCGTCCTGGACGCCTCGCCCCCAGCGGGCTCATCCAGCAAGCGCTTGATTTCATTCATCACAACGGCCAACCCCTCACGCCAGGTTGGGAAAGGAGTGCCTAGGGCCTGCTGCAGCTTGCGGTTGTCCAGCACCGACCAGGCCGGACGCTTGGCCGGGGTCGGATACTCGGAGCTGGGAATCGCCTCGACCGTCGGCACCTTGGCCAACACGCCGGTGGCCAACGCTTCGGCGAAGATCGCTTCGGCGAACCCATGCCAGCTGGTCTGGCCGCTGGCGGTCAGGTGCCAGGTACCCGACAACTGCCCCGGATGCTGCAGCACCTGCAAGGTGACATCAGCGATCAGTGCGGCCGGCGTCGGCGTGCCGACCTGGTCGGCCACCACCCGCAACGCATCGCGCTCGGCGCCCACGCGCAGCATGGTGCGCAGGAAGTTCGCGCCGTGCGAGGCATACACCCACGCCGTGCGGAAAATCAGATGGCGGCCACCGGCCGCACGCACCGCGTCCTCGCCATCGCGCTTGCTGGTGCCATACACGCCCAGCGGTGCGGTCGGCTCGTCCTCGCGGTAGGGCGCACTGCCCTGACCATCGAACACGTAGTCGGTCGAATAGTGTACGAACGGCACGCCGTGGGCCGCGCACCAGCGCGCGATTACGCCCGGCGCCTGCGCGTTAGCGGCGAAGGCGGCATCAACGTCCTGTTCTGCGCGGTCAACGGCGGTGTAAGCGGCCGCATTGACCACCAGCGACGGCTGCACGCGGTCCAGCAATGCAGGCAGGCCGTCGGGCTGGCCGAAATCGGCCGTTTCACAGGCACTGCCGTCCGGCAGCTTGCCGCTGCGGGTGGTCGCGACCACCTTGCCCAGCGGTGCCAGCGCGCGCAGCAGCTCCTGGCCAACCTGGCCGTTGCCACCAAACACCAGCACGGTCATGGCACGTAGACCGGCAGGCGGTCTTCAGCGATGTCCTTCAGGAACGGCGCGTTCTCGTCCTTGGCCGACAACGTCGGGACACTGACCGGCCAGTCCACGGCGATGTCCGCATCGTTCCAGCGCACGCCGGCATCGAATTCCTTGAGGTACACCTCCGTGCACAGATAGCTGAACACCGCACGCTCGGACAGCACGGCGAAACCGTGGGCGAAGCCCTCTGGAATCCAGAACTGCTTCTTGTTCTCCGCGCTCAGCACCACCGCTTCCCACTGGCCGAAGGTCGGCGAGCCGCGACGGATGTCCACGGCCACGTCATAGACCTCGCCTTCCAGCACGCTGACCAGCTTGCCCTGCGGCCGCGGCCACTGGTAATGCAGGCCGCGCAGCACGCCCTGCGCAGAGGTGGAGACGTTGCTCTGCACGAAACGGTCCGGCAGGCCCAGCGCGGCGAAGCGCTCGGCGTTCCAGGTTTCGAAGAAACAACCGCGGGCATCGCCGAACACCGCCGGCTCGATCACCGCGCAGCCGGGCAACCGGGTTTCAATCACTTTCACGGAACGACTCCACGCACGGCGAGCTTATGCAGGTATTCACCGTAGCTGTTCTTGATCAACGGCGCGGCCAGCGCTTCCAATTGTCCAGCGTTGATCCAACCCTTGCCGAACGCGATTTCTTCGGGACAGCAGACCTGCAGGCCCTGACGGGTCTGGATCGTCTCGATGAAGTTGGATGCTTCCAGCAGCGACTGATGCGTACCGGTATCCAGCCACGCATAGCCACGGCCGAGCGCCTCCAGGTGCAGGTCGCCTTGGGCCAGGTAACGCTTGTTGAGATCGGTGATCTCCAGTTCGCCACGCGGTGACGGCTTCAATTCGGCCGCGTAATCGCAGGCCTTGCCGTCATAGAAGTACAGGCCGGTCACCGCATAGTTGGAGCGTGGCGCTGCCGGCTTCTCTACCAGATCGATCACCTTGCCGCTATTGTCGAACTCGGCCACGCCGTATCGTTCCGGATCATTCACCCAGTAGCCGAACACGGTCGAACCGCGGACGCGTTCATCGGCGCGCTTGAGCACTTCGCGCAGGCCGTGGCCGTGGAAGATGTTGTCGCCCAGCACCAGGCAGCTCGGCTTGCCGGCGACGAAGTCGCGGCCGATCAGGTAGGCCTGGGCCAGGCCGTCCGGACTCGGCTGCACCGCGTATTGGATATCCATGCCCCACTGCGAACCGTCGCCCAGCAGCTGCTGGAACAAGGCCTGCTCGTGCGGAGTGTTGATGATCAGCACTTCGCGGATGCCCGTCAGCATCAGCACGCTGAGCGGGTAATAGATCATCGGCTTGTCGTACACCGGCAGCAGCTGCTTGCTGACGCCCTTGGTGATCGGATACAGCCGGGTACCGGAGCCGCCGGCGAGGATGATGCCTTTACGCTGCGTCATGTCGTCTCCAGGGTTCAGGCCGCAGTGCCGATGCGCTGCAGACGGTAGCTGCCGTCCAGCACACCGTTGACCCAGTCCTGGTTGTCCAGGTACCAGTCGACGGTAAAGGTGATGCCCTGCTCGAAGGTGTAGGCCGGTTCCCAGCCCAGATCGTTCTTCAGCTTGGACGCATCGATCGCATAGCGACGGTCGTGGCCGGGGCGATCAGTGACATAGGTGATCTGGCTGCTGCGCGGCTGGCCATCCGCACGCGGGCGGCGCTGGTCCAGCAGTGCGCAGATGGCCTGCACCACTTCGATGTTCTGCTTTTCCGAATTGCCGCCGACGTTGTAGGTCTCGCCGACCTGGCCCTTGGCCAGCACGGTGCGGATCGCTTCGCAGTGATCGGACACGAACAGCCAGTCGCGCACCTGCTTGCCATCGCCGTACACCGGCAGCGGCTCGCCGGCCAGCGCCTTGGCGATCATCAGCGGAACGAGCTTCTCCGGGAAGTGATACGGGCCGTAGTTGTTGGAACAGTTGGTGGTCAGCACCGGCAGCCCGTAGGTGTGGTGGAAGGCGCGGACCAGATGGTCCGAAGCGGCCTTCGACGCCGAATACGGGGAATTCGGAGCGTACGGCGTGGTTTCGCTGAACCTGCCGGTCTCGCCCAGGGTGCCGTACACCTCGTCGGTGGACACATGCAGGAAGCGGAAGGCCGCGCCCTGCTCGGCCGGCAGCGCCTTCCAGTAATCACGCACGGCTTCCAGCAGGCCCAGGGTGCCCACCACATTGGTGTGGATGAACGCCCCCGGGCCATCGATGGAACGGTCGACGTGGCTCTCAGCAGCGAAGTTGAGCACCGCGTCCGGCTGGTGTTCGGCCAGCAGGCGGGTCACCAGGGCACTGTCGCCGATGTCGCCCTGCACGAACACGTGGTTCGGGTTGCCGTCCAGGCTGGACAGGGTCTTCAGGTTGCCGGCATAGGTCAGAGCATCGAGATTGACGACCTTGATGCCACGGGCGACCGCTTCGAGAACGAAGTTGCCGCCGATGAATCCGGCACCGCCGGTGACAAGCCATGTGGACACTACCTGATCTCCTGTTGATCAATCATGTCGGTCGCAGCAGCAACCTGATTCAGCTCGACAGGATACATCGGGGCCACTTTCACGACTGCCTTCACGCTGTGAACGAAGCACAGCACTCCCAAAGTTCTTGCGGCACTGCAACACAACCATACGCATTCGCATGGTCCCCTCAAGCCAGCTAGAATCAGGATCCCACCCCCGAACCGGTTGCTTTACGAGGACCGGACGTTCTCCCCGTTATTGAAGGACCCCGTACCAGATGAAAATCCTCGTCGCGTACAAGCGCGTGGTGGACTACAACGTCCGCATTCAGGTCAAGCCGGACGGTTCCGGCGTGGTCACCGACGGCGTCAAGCTGTCCCCCAATCCCTTCGATGAAATCGCCCTGGAAGAAGCCCTGCGCCTGCGCGACAAGGGCATCGCCAGCGAGGTCGTGGTCGCCACCATCGCCCCGGCCGACGCCCAGGCGCATCTGCGCAATGGCCTGGCCATGGGCGCCAACCGTGCGGTCCATGTGGTCACCGACCAGGCCATCCAGCCGCTGACCGCCGCCCGCACCCTGCTCAAGCTGATCGAGAAGGAACAGCCGGACCTGGTGATCCTCGGCAAGCAGGCCATCGACGACGACGCCAACCAGACCGGCCAGATGCTGGCCACGCTGTGGGGCCGTCCGCAGGCGACCTTCGCCAGCAAGCTCGAGATCGCAGACGGCAAGGCCACGGTGACCCGTGAAGTCGACGCTGGCCTGGAAACGCTGGAAGTCGATCTGCCGGCGGTGGTCACCACCGACCTGCGCCTGAACGAGCCGCGCTTCATCAAGCTGCCGGACATCATGAAGGCCAAGGCCAAGCCGCTGGAGACCCTGCAGCTGGCCGACCTCGGCGTTGAAGCCGCCGACACCTTCAAGACCACCCAGTACGCCGCACCGTCCAAGCGCAGCAAGGGTGTGATGGTCAAGGACGCGGCCGAACTGGTGGCCGCACTCAAGCAGAAGGGGCTGCTGTAATGAGCAAGATTCTCGTCATCGCCGAACACCACGACGGCAAGCTCAACGCCGCCACCGCCAAGACTGTCAGCGCCGCCGCCGCCATCAGCGGTGCCAGCATCGATGTCGTGGTGCTGGCCGCCGATCCGGCCGCCGTCGCCGCCGAGGCCGCGAAGATCAGTGGCGTCGCCAAGGTCCTGACCGTGGCCAACGCCGCCAACGCGCAGGCCATCGCCCAGGTGCTGGCGCCGCAGATCGCGCAGCTGGCCAAGGGCTACACCCACGTGTTCGGCCCATCGACCACCTTCGGCAAGGACCTGATGCCGTGCGTGGCCGCGCTGCTGGGCGTCAACCAGGTCTCCGACCTGATGACCGTTGAAGGCAGCCATACCTTCAAGCGCCCGATCTACGCCGGCAACGCGATCATCACCGTGGAAGTCCCGGCCGACCAGATCGTGGTCGCCACCGTGCGTGCCGCCTCGTGGCCGGAAGCCGCCCAGGGCGGTAGCGCCACCATCGAAGCAGCCAACGTCGATGCTGCCCTGCCGACCCACACCCGCTTCGTCGGCCTCGCCGCGGGTGCCAGCGACCGCCCGGACCTGCAGAGCGCCAAGCGCGTGGTCTCCGGTGGCCGCGGCGTCGGTTCGGAAGAAAACTTCAAGGTGATCTTCCAGCTGGCCGACAAGCTCGGTGCCGCCGTCGGTGCCTCGCGCGCCGCGGTCGATGCCGGCTACGTCCCCAGCGACCTGCAGGTCGGCCAGACCGGCAAGATCATCGCGCCGGAACTGTACGTGGCCGTGGGTATCAGCGGTGCGATCCAGCACCTGACCGGCATCAAGGATGCCGGCACGATCGTGGCGATCAACAAGGATCCGGATTCGCCGATCTTTGAGATTGCCGATATTGGTCTGGTGGGGGATCTATTTGCGATCCTGCCGGAGCTGGAAAAAGCACTTTGACGTGCATCTTCCGCTGGCTTCGGCCAGCGGCATGGTCCCCCTTGAACTCAAGCAGGTAATCGTGAGTATTCCCTACAAGAAGGTAATGGTCGTTTTCGGCACCCGTCCGGAAGCGATCAAGATGGCTCCGGTGGTGGAAGCCCTGAAGGCCCGGCATGAAATCGAGACGATCGTTGCAGTTACCGCGCAGCATCGACAGATGCTCGATCAGGTTATGGATCTATTCGGCATCACGCCGGATGTCGACCTCAACGTGATGGAACCTGGCCAGACGCTGGCAAGCCTGTTTGCCAAGATCCTGACGGGCATGACCGCAGTCATCGCCGAGCACAAGCCGGACCTCGTGCTGGTGCATGGTGATACCAGCACAACGCTGGCCAGTGCGCTGGCAGCGTTCTACAATCGCGTGGCCGTGGGCCATGTGGAAGCTGGGCTGCGTACCGGCGATATTTATGCGCCGTGGCCTGAAGAGGCCAATCGCCGCCTGACCGGGCCACTGACCCGCCTCCACTTCGCGCCGACTACCCGCTCGCGGGACAATCTGCTGGCCGAAGGCACCTCGAGCGAGGACGTCCACGTCACCGGCAACACCGTGATTGATGCCCTGCTCAGCGTCGCCGACAAGCTCAAGCACGATTCGACTCTGGCTGAATCGATGCGCGAACGCTTCCCGTTCCTTGATGCTTCCAAGCGGCTGGTGCTTGTGACCGGCCATCGCCGTGAGAACTTCGGCAGCGGATTCGAGAACATCTGTGAAGCACTGAAGGCCCTGGCTGCGCGCGGCGATACCCAGATCGTCTATCCGGTCCATCTCAATCCCAACGTGCAAGGGCCGGTCAATCGCATCCTCGCCGACGCACCAGGCGTCGTGCTGATCGAGCCGCAGGACTACCTGCCATTCGTGTACCTGATGACCCAGGCGACGCTCATCATCACCGACTCCGGCGGCGTCCAGGAAGAAGCACCGTCGCTGGGCAAGCCGGTGCTGGTGATGCGAGATACCACCGAGCGCCCGGAAGCAGTGGACGCAGGTACCGTACTACTGGTTGGCACCGATGCCCAGCGCATTGTCGAAGAAGCCAACGCGCTGCTCGACGACACGCACGCCTACCAGCAGATGTCGCGGGCGCACAACCCGTATGGCGATGGCTTGGCCAGCAAGCGCATCGCAGACATCATTTGTGGAACTGCATCGCAGCCCTAAGCGAGACCAACCATCGCTGCGCAATCCTTGATTGCGCAGCGATGCGCGGAGACCCGATCAGCGATCATCGTTCAGGCATTGAGCGTCCTCAGCACACTTGCGCGGCAACTCGCGACTAAGGCGATACCGACTGCAGGCGAGCACTCCAAGGCCCGCCTGCGCCGATGGCCGCCGAGCCTAACGGCCAGCGCTCCTTGCAGCGTCCCGTTGGACGCTGGTACAGACGGCACTAAGTTGCTGCCCAAGACTACGCCAGCTGTACTTCTCGAACGAGTCAGCGCCAACAACCAGGCCATCTTCCAGCGTAGCTTGCTTCTTCATGGATATGAGGTCACCGAGCAGGCTGGCTATATCCGAAACACGCGCATCCACGACGTAGCCGCAACGCTCGGCGGAGATAAGAGCCGCCGCAGCATCCCCGGCATCCGAACGTATATGCAGTATGGGCCGTCCACTTCCCATGTACTCGAACACCTTGCCAGGCACTTGGGTCATTCCGGCGTTCCCGATGCTGACCAGTAGATCCGCCCCCCCCTGCAACCGCAGCGCATCCGCATGCGGCAGGGAACCCAGCCATGAGCAATTGCTGTTGCCTCTATCCAAGAACTCCTGCACATGGCGAGGAAGCTCCGGCGCCGCCATCACAAGAGCGCAGTCCTGGACCTGCGCAACTGCACGCAACAGTGGCATTGGATCGCGGAATGGATAGAAGCGCCCGGTATAGACTAGGCGCAGCACATTGCCTTCGACTCGTCCCTCATCAACCGCATTTGGCTGCGGATCGAAACCCTGCGGGATGACGTGCAGTTTCGAAGCAGCGCCATGCCGCTCCTCGAAAACCCTTGCAGTCGCGGCGGATGTCAAAACCACTGCAGCGGATTGCTCGCACACTTCGCGTTCAAGACGCAAAGCACGCGCGTGCCAACGCGGTGTGGTGTAGGTAGCGAGGATGGGATCCCCCAACTCAGAAACCAATGCCACCCCAGTTTCCCCGGCAAATCGCATCGCTGCCATTACCCCAGCCGCAGGCTCATGTGATCCGATGATCAGGTCCGGCACGCCCCCGCGCGCGACAAGCGCGCGCGCTCGCCGCAAAGCGCCCTTCACCCAAAGCGATCGCGAATCTGGGAACAGCAAAAGATCGGTCATTCTCCGGATTGAATGGATGCACTTCCCCTTCCAGTTCAACCCCTTATGTGCACGAACCGGAGCACTCGCCTGAGGGCTGGCGATCTGCTCTGCCGGCCCCTGCTTCAACCGGATGACGAGACCGTCGATGCCACCAGGATTGACCCGGTGCACCGCAACACCACTAAGCAGCTCATATGGCAGCGCGGCCGTCGGCCCCATCGCAGCGATGACATCCACCTCATGCCCACAGGCCACCAGTTCCCTCGTCAACCGGGAAACACGAAGTGCCTGCGGCGCATCTGAAGGAAGGAACTCATAGCTGAATACAAGAATGCGCATTATTGCTTCCGACCTTCACCACGTCGACCTGCGGCAACCAACCGCCAACCCGCTCAGGTTGGCGGCGCCAGGAATCACCCTTGAGGCGGGACATCGAAGAAGTAGTTCGGGCGATGCCCCCACTTTTCCTTGAAGTAGCGTGAGTTGCTCCGGAACAGCGCGGCGTAGCTCTCGGAACCGGCACTGGCCGCTGTGGTCTGATGGGGCTGATGCCGAAGCCCCTGCAGATCGCGATAGGCCAGATAGTACCCGGCATTCAGTATGCTGAAGGAAATATCGGTATCCTCGAAGCAGGTCGGATCGTATGCCTCATCAAAACCACCAACCGCATCGAAAGTCACCCTGCGCAGGAACATCCCGCCGGAGCCCAAGTAGGCGATGTCGGTCCTGTAACCCAGCTCACGATACTCGGGCGTCAGCGTTCCGCGGGCCGGAAGATAATCAGCGATAGGGCCACCCACACTTTCAGTTCCACCACTGAACCAACCTGCGGCCCATCCGACCGCGCCGATTCGGGAGTTTCCCGCCAGAATCGACAATGCCTCCTCAAAGGTCCCACGACTCGTCAACCACTGATCGGAATCGAAGAAGGCAATCATCGATCCCCCCGCATGCTGCACGCCCAGGTTACGGCCGGAGCTGCATCCGTTCTTCGAGTTTCTGATCACCAGCACGTCCGGGAACAGGGATTCAACCAGCTCTGCACCACCATCCGTGCTGGCATTGTCGACAACAATGATTTCCCGGAGATAGTCCTGCCCATGGAGCCTGAGGCTGGAAATGCAGCGTTCGATGATCCGGGCATTGTTATGGATCAACACAATCGCGCTGATGTCCTTGCCAAACTGACGCGGAGGTACGATCGCATCAGCACGGGCTGCCCAGGAATTCCTCATCAGGAAGCTGTCCACCTTGGCGGGATCGGCCCGCAACTCGGTCGCGCACAACTCGGCGAAATGCTGCCCGTCGCGAGCGACAAACACGTTCGGGTAGCCGTCCAACTCCGGGAGCGCATTGGCGATAACCGGAACCCCCATGGCAAGGTATTCGAATACCTTGATCGGAGACACCGCATCGGAAATGTGACCTGGAATGAATGGCAGCAACGCCGCATCGCAGTGACGAAGATAGGCGGGCAGCTCTTCGATGTTCTTGCTTCCCAGGAAGTAAACATTCGGGGCCACCGTTCGACCAGCAGGCGCATCACCAATCAGATAGATATTGGCAGCCTGCCCGACACGGCTCGCTGCCAAGCTGATGGCATCCCAATCGAACCATTCGCCGTAGAGAGAGCCAAAGTAAAGCAAAGAACGCTTGTCAGGGTCGATCTCTACCGGCCGGGCGTATTCCTTGTAGGAATCGAAGATACGTTCATTCGCAGCGTTGGGCAGATACAGCGCGTCGCGTCGCCCGGCGCGCACCAGCTTGTCCCTCAGCACTTTGGCAGTACCAACAACGACTTCGCTTTCAGTGATGTATCGCGACATCACCGCTTCATCAAACCAATCCCCGCCCAGAGAGCTGTCCCAGGCATCGATCAATTCGAAAACACGTCGCCCCCCCACTTCACCGAAGTGATCGAAATAGGGAATGAAGCCCTTGTGCGGCATCTCAAACACAGCTACGTCGTTGGGTGATATTCCATCCACGACGTCTTTGACAGAAATCCTGTCCAGGAACAGATGGGTCAAACCGTCTGACGTAAACGTACTCTCGACGGGAACCCCTCCCTCCCACTTGCGGTAGGCATACACGTAAGTCACGCGTTCACCGCGCTCAAGCATGACGCGGGTCAGCTGGGCAGCACGCTGCCCGCCGCCGATGTCGTCGAACGGTACGCCCGTAAAGACGAAAATCCGGCGGTTCGCCTTCATTGCAGGATTCAGATTGTCCAGCGTCTTTTTGACCTCCACCAATTCAGACCGAAGGTGATCAAAACGCCCATGCGAATCCTGAAGATTGATTGACATCGGCAGTTCACGTGCGTCCACCTGCCCCCGGAACCTGGCCATTACCCTTCGCAGCGGGCCGGTCAATCGCCAGCTTTTGCTGGTCCGGATCATCTCTATCTGTCGAGCTAACTCATCGCGTTGCGCGGTGATATCCGATGCATACGATGAAAGGTCCTTGGCCAGATCGGCCGCACGGCGAATCGATGCGCGCGTATGTGCAACGTCTACACCCGTATCGACCAGCTGGGCTCGTGATTCCGCCGGGGCGCTCTGCTTCGGGAGAGCCTTAGGAACCGGCAGGTCAGATACCTCCGGCTCGGCAACAGGCGGCTCCGCCTCGACTGGCGCCACCGGCTGATAGGCCACAGCCTCGGCCTTGGATACCGCTTCTTGCAGAGCTTGAACTTCCAGGCTCAATCGATCCCGCTCTTCGATCCTAGCAATGGCGGCGCTCTGCTCGTAGCTGACGCGCCCCTCAAGCTCGGCAATCATGAGACGCTGTTGCACCGATTGCTGACGTTCTTGGATCAGTGCATTGATGAGCGCAGCCTCTCCTTCGTTCTGAACATCCGGTCGCAGGGCTACCGGTGCGGCTATATGCCCCAGCTTGAGTCTCGCCGCGAGCGGAGCGTCGTTGCGAAGATAAACCAGCAGAATCTGCTTTCCGGCCCATTCCGTTTCAGGAATTGAAGAGCCATCTACGATTCGATGATAAGCGAGGAAAAAATCGCCTTCGAGTCGGAACGGAATGTTGCCAGCTTCGAAGGTATAGAAATGCTCCTCAATCCTTAGATACTCCTCATATGGGACCAACAGAATGACGCCCATTTTCGCGATGCGCGACACAGCATCGAGCATTTTCCATGGGGTATGGAAGTGCTCCAACGTGTTGGAGCTAAAGACAAAATCCCACTGCCGATCGATATTTACTTCAGCGACATCGAAGCACTGAAAATCAATATTCGGGTAGTGCAGTGTGGCGTCCTCGATGGCTGTAGGCGAGAAGTCACAGCCACTCACGATCGCTCCGTCGATGGATTGCGCCAGCACATAGGTTCCATCGCCGAGCGCACAGCCCCAATCGAGCAGAGTCAGCCGGTCCGACGCAAGTGACCACTTCAACCAGTCAGGCAGGAGGCCGACACCCAGGCGCGCAAAGAAACGGCTCTGCTCCCTGCCGCGCCGTTCGGCCCAGTTTTCCTTGAAACGCTTATCCCAGTATTCCTTTTCATTCACATCAGACATTTGTGAACTTCTCCTGCTTGACTGTAATAGTTGCTGGGATATTGAAGACCCCGAAGCGCCGGACTCGACTGGTGACAGAGAAGTAATGCGCTCCTTCGACGTACTCAAAGTACTGGATCGCTTCGATGGTTCGATCTTCCAAAGCGAGTACCAGCAGATACTTGCCCTCGGTCAAGCGATTCACGAATTCAAAGCCGACATCGACAGCACCAGCACGACCGGAGAACAGCATCGGGTTCTCATCGTGGGTCGACACCACGAACAAGTCGGTGCCCCGCAGATCCTTTATCGATATCGACAGCGCTACATTGGCCGGATCAACCTGTTCGGGCAGTCGGACTCTTACCCGCACACGAAGCGTATCTCCATACTCGACTACCTTGGCGGTTCTTCCATCAACACCCTCGAATGACCATGAGGGAATTGACCCCACATTCGAGCCCCAATGGCTGATCGGCGCCAACCGGGTCTCACCTGGAAGCAAGCCTGGCACCAGATCCTGCGCAGCGGCCTCAACGGGCGATGCACTCCCCTGACCCACCGGTGCTAGCTGTGGGTCGCCCTGCGGCTCTACGGAAGCCGACGCTACCGACTCATCGGTGTCTTCGAACATCTTCTCCATGTAGCGTGATGTCACACCGAAGACATCGCCAAGAGCGACCATCTTGCCGGAATCAAGCCAAAGGGCACGATCGCAGAGCGTTCGCACGATACCTACGTCATGACTGACGAAGAGCAGGGTGCAGCCTCTCTCCCGCAGCGACCTGATCCGCTTGATGCATTTGGCTGAGAATCTCGCATCACCGACGGCGAGAGCCTCGTCCACGATGAGGATTTCTGGATCAACATGCGATGCAACTGCAAATGCAAGCCGCACGAACATTCCACTCGAGTACGTCTTGACCGGCTCCTCCAGGAATCGACCAATCTCCGCGAAAGATACAATTTCATCAAAACGTGCTTCAGTTTCCGCGCGCGTTAGGCCCAGCAGCGCAGAATTCATGAACACGTTGTCCCGACCTGTGAACTCCGGATCGAAGCCAGCCCCCAGTTCAAGCAAGCTGGCAATGCGGCCGTGGGTACTTACCTTGCCTTCGCTTGGCTCGATGACCCCACAGACCAGCTGCAGCAAGGTGCTCTTGCCACTGCCGTTACGGCCAATGATGCCGACGGATTCTCCGCGGTCCACAGAAAAATTGAGATTGCGAAGCGCCCAGAACTGGTCGGTCGGGGGCGGCTTCCGATTGAACAGTTTCGCTCGAAACTGTACTCCCGGTGAAGGCTTCAACGGGTATGCTTTTCCAAGTTCCTCGGCAGAAAGAACGAATGACATCAGATTGCGTCCGCGAAGCCAGATCTCATCCGGCGGAAGAATAGATAGCCGACCGTCATGACGACCGCTGCAATGAGAAGATGAAGGGGGTAATGCAACAGATCCAGTTTTTCTGGCCACAGCAGCAGCGCACGCGAAGACTCGATGGCGTAGCTCAACGGATTGAACTGCATCACCTGCCTCAGGACCGGAGGAACGCTGGCCATCGGATAGAAGATCGGCGACAGAAACATCAGCGCGATGTTAAAAGTTCCCACGATCTGGTCAGTATCGCGGAAGTATGCCCCCAAGGTTGCTAGGAACCAGCAGATGCCCATTGTGATCATTATCAACGGCAGCCAGACCAAGGGTAGCAGAAGCACCGCATACGGCAAGGCACCCTTGATGCAGATGTAGAACACAACCCAAACCAGCAGCGCGATCATCGCGTGATAGGCGGCACTACCCAGCGAAACGCCCGGAAGTATGGCGAGCGGGAAAACCGCCTTCTTCACCAGATTGGAATGGGATCGCATCGAGGAAGCGGCCGATGCGAATGATTCCGTAATGAACAGATAAGGGATCTTTCCCAGGAACAGAATCAGGACATAGTCCCAGGGACTGGCGATCGACGGCCATCGCGGCTGAAAGATCAATCCGAACACGACGGTGTAGATGCCGATCATCATCACCGGCTGGATGATTGCCCACAACATCCCGCCTGCCGTTGATTTGTAGCGCCGTTCGATGTCACGCCGCACCATCTGGCTGTAGAGATAGTAGAGCTGTGAGTACCGACCAGCTCCCGGGGAAGCCTGAATGCTCACAGCGCCCTCTCCAAATCCACCTGCAGATCCCCCAACTCCTCCACACCCACGCTCAGCCGCACCAGCGCATCGCTAATGCCCAGCTGCTCTCGGCGCGCCACCGGGATCGAAGCATGGGTCATCACCGCCGGGTGATTGACCAGGCTCTCCACGCCGCCCAGCGACTCGGCCAGGGTGAACAGTTCGGTCTTCTCGCAGAAACGCTTGGCCGCCTCGAAACCGCCCTTGAGCACGATCGAGACGATGCCGCCGTAGCCGGCCATCTGCTTGCTAGCCAGCTCATGCTGCGGGTGCGACGGCAGGCCCGGGTAGATCACCTTTTCCACCGCCGGGTGCTTTTCCAGCCACTGCGCCAGCGCCATCGCATTGGCACAATGCGCCTTCATGCGCAGCGGCAATGTCTTCAGGCCGCGCAGGGCCAGGAAGCTGTCGAACGGGCCCTGCACTCCACCCACCGAGTTCTGCAGGAACGCCATCTGCTCGGCCAGCGGCGCGTTGTCGCCGACCACGACCATGCCACCGACCATGTCCGAATGGCCGTTGAGGTACTTGGTGGCCGAATGCAGGACCAGGTCCGCGCCCAGTTCCAGCGGACGCTGCAACATCGGCGAGGCGAAGGTGTTGTCGACCACTACGATCAGGCCATGGCGCTTGGCGATGGCGGCGACCGCGGCGATGTCGACGATCTTCAGCATCGGGTTGGTCGGGGTCTCGATCCAGACCATCTTCGTCTTCGACGTGATGGAGGCTTCGAATGCCGCCAGATCGGTCAGGTCGACGAAGCTGAAATCCAGCCCGGCGGTGCGGCGGCGCACGCGCTCGAACAGGCGGAAGCTACCGCCGTAGATATCGTCCATCGCCACCACGTGGCTGCCGGCGTCCAGCAGCTCGATCACGGTCGAGCTGGCCGCCATGCCCGAGGCGAAGGCGAAACCGCGGGTGCCGCCTTCCAGCGAGGCCACGCAGCGCTCATAGGCAAAGCGCGTCGGGTTGTGGGTACGCGAGTACTCGAAGCCCTGATGCTCGCCCGGGCTGGACTGCGCATAGGTCGAGGTGGCGTAGATCGGCGGCATCACCGCGCCGGTGCTGGGATCGGGCGACTGGCCGCCGTGGATGGCCAGCGTGGCCAGGGCCAGCGCGCGGTCGGGCGAAGAGGAGTTGGACATATCGTTTCCTGAATGGCGCCGACGTGCGGCGCCGTCAAAGGATCGGGAGTCTATCAGCGCAGCCTTAACGAGCTTTGACGCGAATAAACCGGAATTCAGCGGTGAACGGCAGCGATCAGCGGCTTACTGAACGCGCCGACGCAGATAGTTCAGCAGGTCGATGCGGGTGATCAGGCCGAGGAAGGCGTCACCGTCCATCACGATCGCCACCTGCCCGCGGTCGAACACCGGCAGCAGGGCCTCGATCGGCGACTTCACGTCCAGCCGGTCCAGCTTGCTGACCATCGCGGTGGCCACGGTGTCGCGGAAGCGCGCTTCGTCGCCGTAGACATGCAGCAGCACGTCGCTTTCATCGACGATGCCGACCAGCTGGTCACCGTCCATCACCGGCAGCTGCGACACGTCATACAGCTTCATGCGCTGGTAGGCGGTGGTCAACAGGTCGTTCGGGCCGATCACCACCGTGTCGCGCTGGCCGTACGGGCGCAGGATCAGGTCGCGCAGGTCGCCGTGCTGCGGGCGCTCCAGGAAGCCGTTGTCCAGCATCCAGTAGTCGTTGTACATCTTCGACAGGTACTTGTTGCCGGTGTCGCAGACCAGCACCAGCACCTTCTTCGGCGTGGTCTGCTCCTTGCAGTACTTCAGCGCCGCGGCCAGCAGGGTGCCGGTGGACGAACCGCCGAGTATGCCTTCCTTGCCCAGCAGCTCGCGCGCGGTGTGGAAGCTCTCGGCATCGCTGATCGCATAAGCCTTCTTGACGCGGCTGAAGTCGGAGATCGAGGGCAGGAAGTCCTCGCCGATGCCTTCCACCAGCCAGCTGCCCGACTTGTCGTTGAGCACGCCGTCGTTGATGTATTCGGCCAGGATCGAGCCGACCGGATCGGCCAGCACCAGCTCGGTCTTCGGCGACAGCTTGGCGAACGCGCGCGACAGGCCGGTCATGGTGCCGGAGCTGCCGCAGCCGAACACGATGGCGTCGAGGTCACCGCCCATCTGCTCGAGGATTTCCGGGCCGGTGCCGAACTCATGCGCGGCCGGGTTGTCCGGGTTGCCGAACTGGTTGATGAAGTAGGCGCCCGGGGTCTGCTCGGCGATGGTCTTGGCCAGGTCCTGGTAGTACTCCGGATGGCCCTTGGCGACGTCTGAACGGGTCAGGCGCACTTCAGCGCCCATCGCCTTCAGGTTGAAGATTTTCTCGCGGCTCATCTTGTCGGGAACGACGAGGATCAGCTTGTAGCCCTTCTGCTGTGCCACCAGCGCCAGGCCCAGGCCGGTGTTGCCGGCGGTACCTTCAACCAGGGTCGCGCCCGGCTTCAGGTCACCACGCTGCTCCGCCGCCTCGATCATCGACAGGCCGATGCGATCCTTGATCGATCCGCCCGGATTGGCGCTCTCCAGCTTCAGGTAGAGCTCGCAGACACCGGTGTCCAGGCGCTGGGCCTTGACGATCGGGGTCTGGCCGATGAGTTCGAGGACGGAGGAATGGATGGGCATTCGGAGGACTTTCGATTCGCGCCACGCAGGGCCGGACCGATGATTATCCGACGGATGGCGCTGAATGTCAGGTCGGCGCGGAGATGCCGCCCGCCGGCCCCGTAAAGGGATGCGGGCGGCCCCGGATCGACGAGGAGACCGGTACCGCCCGCATCGGTGAGTTGTGCCTGCTGGCCAAGGCACCACCGCCTGTGGTGCCTTGGCGCGGCCGCCTCATCGGCGGTGCCGCGATGCCGGGGCGGGGTCGCCCGGCGGGGCCATCGATGGCCGGGTCACGCCGTTCCGGGCGCGACGGGGTGCGTCAAAGCGTGGGGGACGTCGTTGGGAGCGGTGTTTCGTACATTCGCAGAAGGCGTTGCTTGGCCAGCAGCTTCTCACGCTTCATGCGACCCAGGGTGACATCATCGATCGGGAGTACACCCAACTCCGCGTCCATGCACTTCTTGTTCAACTTGCGGTGCTGGTCATGGAGTGCCCTGAACTCCGGATCACGCGCGCGACGGGCGTCGATCTCGCTCTGGGGCTGATCTTCAAACATGATGGACCTCCTTCGACAGATACACGAACGCCCCGGCCGCAAGGCACGGGGCGTTGTTCATGGAGGAGTGCCGGTCGATGGCCACCTGGACGCCTGCAACGACCTGCGGCACTGGCCTGCGCACGTCGATCTGCTGCGGTTCGCGCCCTGCTTGCATCGGCCCGGCCCTCCCATCGTCCGGTCCGCGGCATTGCGTCCCGGACGATTGACCCTACGCCTGCTCAGGGCGGGGTACAAGACCCCTGCGACAAAAAGACCGAACCCCGCCGGGGCGGGGTTCAGGCTGAATGCTCATCACAACGAAAAACAAACAATATCAAGCAATTACGGGGCGATGATGACCTCGGCAGAGCGCGCCCGGGTGGACGCAGCCTTCTTGCCGCTGACCTGGATCCGGTTGCTGGCGACACCACCTGCGACCAGGGCGTCGCGCAGCGCTTCGGCACGCTTCTGGCCCACGCCGTTGGCACTGTCGTAGGCCTCGATACGCAGGCGCCCCTTCTTGCCGATGTTCAGGTACTCGGCCAGGGCCTTGGCCTGGTTGCGCGCGCCGCCGGACAGGCTGGAGGCGCCTGCGGCGAACGCGTCACCCCCGAAGGTGAAGACCTCACCGCGAGCGTCGAACTTCGAACCGGGCAGCTTCTGCCCGGACACCAGCTCGGCTTCCTCGCGGGCCAGCCTGGCAGCGTTCTGCTGGGCAGCGCTCAGCCGCTGCTGCTGCTTGCCGGCCACGCTGGTCAGGGCATTCTCGGCGTCCTGGCGGGCCAGGGTCTCGGCCTCGGCCGCCTGGCGCAGGCGTTCGGCCTCCTCGGCCTGCATCTGCGCCTGCATGCGCAGCTGCTCGGCTTCCTGGCGGGCACGGGCGGCATCGCGGCGGCTGGCCTCGATCAGCAGGTCGCTGCGGGTACGCTCCAGGCGGTCGACCTCGCGCGCGGCCAGCGCGGTGCGCACGGCGGTCTCGGCAATCTCCACCCGGCGCTCGGCCAGGTAGGTGGCCAGTTCCTGGTCGCGGCGCTTGGCCTTGTCCAGGGTGGCGATCGCCTGCTGCGCCTGCATGCGCTCGAAGGCGCCCAGCTCAGCGGTATCCGGGTTGGCCTGGATGGCCATCAGGCGCTGGCTCAGCTGCGCCACCATCGGGTTGTCGGCGGCCGTGGCCAGGGTCGGCAGCGCCAGCAGCGCGGCCAGGGTTGCGGCGGTCATCGGCTTCACCGGCGGTCCTCCCCGGTCGACAGCTGGCGTTGCAGCTGGTTGACCTCGTTGCGGCGCAGCTGCAGCTGCGCGGTGACGGTGGCTTCCTCACTACGGACGCGGGCCAGATCGGCATCGGCGGCAGCGCGCAGGGCCATCGCCGGGGCGTTCTTGCGCTCGCGGCGGTCGCCGGCGGCGCGCTGGGCCTGCTCCAGCCCCTGCCGGGCCAGCCCGATCAGGTCCGGGGCGTACTGGTCGGCATCGGCCTGGGTGGCCTTGTCGACCGCCTGCCGGGCCTGCGCCAGTTCCAGGGCAGCGTCCTGCGCCCAGGCGGGGGCAGACAGTGCGAATGCAAACGCCATCACATACAGGCCATGGCGCATTCGTGCGAAGCTAAGTCGTTTCATTGGGGAGGCCGTACCGGTTGTCGGTTCACGGCCATTGTCGTCAAGCCGACACCGTGCTGGCAACGGGCGTCGGCCGTTTCGTTGGGGAAAATTCGCAATGGATATCGGCTACTTCCTGAAGCTGATGACCGAAAAGAACGCTTCGGACATGTTTCTGACCACCGGGGCACCGGTCTACATCAAGATCGAGGGGAAGCTCTATCCGCTGGGCAACACCGGCCTGCCGCCGGGCATGGTCAAGAAGATCGCCTACTCGCTGATGGACGAGGGCCAGGTGCCGCAGTTCGAGCGCGAGCTGGAGCTCAACATGGCCATCGCCCTGCCCGATGCCGGGCGCTTCCGCGTCAACGTGTTCAAGCAGCGGGGCGAGGTCGGCATGGTCATCCGCGCCATCCGCAGCCGCATCCCGAGCATTGAGGAGCTGAACCTGCCGCAGGTGCTGAAGGACGTCATCATGACCCCGCGCGGGCTGGTGCTGGTGGTGGGGTCCACCGGCTCCGGCAAGTCGACTTCGCTGGCGTCGATGATCGACCACCGCAACAGCACCACCACCGGTCACATCCTCACCATCGAGGATCCGATCGAGTACCTGCACAAGCACAAGATGTCGATCGTCAACCAGCGCGAGGTCGGCCTGGACACCCATGCCTTCCACAACGCGCTGAAGAACGCGATGCGTGAAGCACCGGACGTGATCCTGATCGGCGAGATCCTGGATGCGGAGACGATGGAGGCGGCGATCGCCTTCGCCGAGACCGGCCACCTGTGCCTGGCCACCCTGCACTCCAACAACGCCGACCAGACCATCGAGCGCATCCTCAACTTCTTCCCGGAAAGCGCGCACAAGAACGTGCTGATGAACCTGGCACTGAACCTGCGTGCCGTGATCAGCCAGCGCCTGGTGAAGAACAAGGAGGGCCGACGCCTGCCGGCCACCGAGGTGCTGATCAACACGCCGATGATCCGCGACCTGCTGCGCCGCGGCCAGGTGCACGAAATCAAGGCCGCGATGGAAGCCTCGCTGGAAGAAGGCATGGAGAGCTTCGACCAGTGCCTGTTCCGGCTGGCCAAGGCCGGCACCATCGAGCAGGAGGAAGCGCTGCGCGCAGCCGACTCGCGCGATGGCCTGGCCCTGAAGTTCCGCCTGTCCGAAGGCAGCAGCGGCGAGCACGACCCGTACGCGGACTTCTCGGCGGGCGCACCCAGCATCACCCACGGCTTCTGATCCAGGAAAAGGGGACGGAGGGGATCAAGTCGTTTGTGCACTTGCGACTTGGATCGCTCCGTCCCCTTTTTCTGAAGAGTTCAGGGGCGGTCTCATCCAATGAGACACCTCATCCGTAGGTTTCCTCAATGGAAACCATCCGCAAGCTGGCCATTCTGGCTGATGCCGCCAAGTACGATGCCTCCTGCGCCTCCAGCGGCTCGGGCAAGCGCGATTCGCGCGCCAGCGGCGGTATCGGCAGCACCGAGGGCATGGGCATCTGCCACAGCTACACGCCCGATGGCCGCTGTGTTTCGTTGCTGAAGATCCTGCTGACCAACTTCTGCGTCTACGACTGCGCCTATTGCGTGAACCGGGTTTCCAGCAACGTGCCCCGTGCACGTTTCAGCGTGGATGAGGTGGTCACGCTCACCCTGGACTTCTACAAGCGCAACTACATCGAGGGCCTGTTCCTGTCCAGCGGCATCATCCGCAATGCGGACTACACCATGGAACAGATGGTGGAAGTGGCCCGGCAGCTGCGCGAAGAACACCGCTACGCCGGCTACATCCACCTCAAGACCATTCCCGAGGCCTCGCCGGAACTGCTGGCCAGTGCCGGGCGCTATGCCGACCGCCTGTCCATCAACGTGGAACTGCCGACCGAAGCCGGCCTGAGCGCCTTGGCGCCGGAGAAGACGGTTCATTCCATCCGTGGCGCGATGGGCGAACTGCGCTGGCGCATCGAGGAAGCCAAGGAAGCTCGCAAGGCCCCCGCAGCGGTGGCACCGACGGCCAGCCGCAGCACTCGCCCGCGCCCTCCCCGTTTCGCACCGGCCGGGCAGAGCACCCAGATGATCGTCGGCGCGGACGGGGCAAACGACCGGCAGATCCTGGCCAGCGCCGACAGCCTGTACGGCAACTACCGCATGCGCCGGGTCTACTACTCCGCGTTCAGCCCGATTCCGGACGCCAGCCGGCAGTTGCCACTGCAGCCGCCACCGCTGCAGCGCGAACATCGCCTTTACCAGGCTGACTGGCTGCTGCGCTTCTACGGGTACGGCGTGGATGAGATTACCGATACCACCCAGGACGGCATGCTCGACCTGGATATCGACCCGAAGATGGCTTGGGCGATCCGCCATCCCGAGCGCTTTCCGGTCGATCTGAACCGGGCACCGAAGGAGATGTTGCTGCGCGTGCCCGGCCTTGGCGTGCGCAACGTCAAGCGCGTGCTGATGGCACGCCGTCACGGGCGGCTGCGCGTGGCCGACCTCGCGCGCCTGAAGGCACCGATGAGCAAGCTGCTGCCGTTCGTGCTGCTGGCCGACCATCACCCGCGCAAAGCACTGGACGACCCGGCGGCGCTGCGTGCGCAGCTGGCCCCGCCGCCGCGACAGGGTTCGCTGTTCGATGCCCCGTCCGCGGCCTGACGCGCAGCGCTGGTCGCTGCGGGTGGATCCGCCATGGTCGCTGGAGGCCTGGCGCAGCGGTGCGCGCGAAGCCCTGCTGCGCGGCGTCGCGCCGGAGCAGCTGGACTGGCTCGAGGGCAGCGACGCATCGCTGCTGGACGCGCCAGCGGTCACCTCGGCGCCCGCACAGGCCGATGCTGGCGCACTGACGGTACCGCGCGACTTCCTGGAACTGGCGGCCACCTGCCTGTGCCATCGCGACGGACAACGCATGGCCCTCCTGTACCGGTTGCTGTGGCGCATCGCCCATGGCGAACGCTCGGTGCTGTCAAACCCTGCCGATGCCGACGTACTGCGGGCGATGACCATGGCACAGGCGGTCCGCCGCGACACGCACAAGATGAAGGCGTTCGTGCGCTTCCGCGAAGTGCCTGGCCAGCCTGATGCATTCATCGCCTGGTTCGAGCCACAGCACCACATCGTCGACCGGGTCGCGCCGTTCTTCGCGCGCCGCTTCACCGGCATGCGCTGGGCCATCCTCACGCCTTCGCGCAGCGTCGCCTGGGATGGGCAGGCGCTTGCCTTCGGCCCCGGTGCACGGCGCGAGGATGCCCCGGCCGAGGATGCACGCGAGTCGCTGTGGCAGACCTACTACGCCAGCATTTTCAATCCGGCCCGGCTCAACACGCGGATGATGATGCAGGAGATGCCGGCCAAGTACTGGCGCCACCTGCCTGAAGCCCGATTGCTGCCTCACCTGGTGCGCGACGCGGCCGACCGCGTGCAGGAAATGCATGACCGTCCCGCACAGGCACCGCAACGCAGGATTCCGCTGCGAGCGAACCCTCCGGCATCGGCAGCCGAAGCCAGCAGCCTGGACAATCTGCGCGGACAGGCCAGCGCCTGCCGCCAGTGCCCGTTGTGGGAGCAGGCCACGCAGACCGTATTCGGGCAGGGGCCGGCAGGGGCCGGGGTGATGCTGGTCGGAGAGCAACCCGGTGACACCGAAGATCTGCGTGGGCGGCCATTTGCAGGACCTGCCGGCCAGGTGCTGGACCGCGCATTGGCGGAACTGGGGATCGATCGTGCCACGCTGTACCTCACCAACGCGGTGAAGCACTTCCACCATGAGCGGCGCGGCAAGGTGCGGCTGCACAAGCGACCGGAGAGCCGTCACATCCAGGCCTGCCGGCCCTGGCTGATGGGTGAGATCGCGCGCGTGCGGCCCCAGGTGATCGTGTGCCTCGGCGCGACAGCGGCAGCCTCGGTGTTCGGCCATGATTTCGACCTCTCGCGTGACCGCGGGCGCTGGCACACCCTCGAGGACGGCACGCGCGGCTACGCCACGGTGCACCCGGCATGGGTGCTGCGACAGACCGACGATGCCCGCCGCGAGGAGGCCTACCGGTTGTTCCGCGATGACCTGGCCCGATTGCAACAGAAAGGGGACGGAGGGGATTAAGTCGTAAGTGCATATACGACTTAATCCCCTCCGTCCCCTTTTTTCAGGCGGCGTCGGGCTGGTGTTCCGGGCGCGCGCGGTCGAATGCCTCCAGCGCTTGGCACGCCGCTTCGATGCGGCGCAGGGTCGGGTACGGCGTCAGGTCCAGGCCGAAGCGGTGTGCGTTGTACAGCTGCGGCAGCAGGCAGATGTCGGCCAGGCCAGGACGGTCGCCGTGGCAGAAGGTGCCGGTGTCGCGGCTGTTGGCCAACAGCGCTTCCATCGCCGCAAAGCCCTCGGCGATCCAGTGCAGGGTCCACTGCGTGCGGGCATCGGCAGGCAGCTGCAGGTCGCGTTCCAGGTACTGCATGACCCGCAGGTTGTTGATCGGATGGATATCGCAGGCCACAAGCTGCGCCAGCGCCCGCACCCGCGCGCGGCCCGCAGCATCGGCCGGCAGCAGCGGCACCTGTGGGAAGCGCTCTTCCAGGTACTCGATGATCGCCAGCGACTGGGTCAGCGTGTGCCCATCATGCAGCAGGGTCGGCACCAGCTGCTGCGGATTGAGCGCGCGATAAGCCTCATGATGCTGCTCGCCACCGTCGCGCACCAGATGCACCGGCCGCGCCTCCCAGGCCAGGCCCTTCAGCTTCAGGCCGATGCGCACGCGGTAGGCGGCGCTGGATCGCCAGTAGGTGTACAGCACGATGCCGTCGTCGACCGGGATCTCCATCGCCGCCTCCATGCTCAGGGCTTGGCCGCCTGTTCGATGCGCTGCTCGATCGCACCGAAGATGCTGTTGCCGGCAGCGTCGAGCATCTCGATGCGGACCACGTCGCCGAAGGACATGAACGGCGTGCTCGGCTTGCCGTCACGCAGGGTCTCGACCACGCGCTGCTCGGCGAAGCACGAGGCACCCTTGCTGGTGTCTTCATTGGCGATGGTGCCCGAGCCGACGATGGTGCCGGCACCCAGCGGGCGGGTCTTGGCCGCATGCGCGACCAGCTGGGCGAAGTTGAACTGCATGTCCACGCCCGCCTCCGGCGCACCGAACCACTGGCCGTTGATGTGGGTCAGCAGCGGCAGGTGCACCTTGCTGTCCTGCCACGCAGCACCCAGCTCATCGGGGGTGACGAACACCGGCGACAGCGCCGAACGCGGCTTGGACTGCAGGAAGCCGAAGCCCTTGGCCAGCTCGCCCGGGATCAGGTTGCGCAGCGAGACATCGTTGACCAGGCCGACCAGCTGGATGTGGCCGGCGGCCTGTTCGGGGGTGGCCGCCATCGGCACGTCGTCGGTGATCACCACGATCTCCGCTTCCAGGTCGATGCCGTAGTCCTCGCTGACCACCTTGACCGCATCGCGCGGGCCGTAGAACCCCGCACTGGTGGCCTGGTACATCAGCGGGTCGGTGTAGAAGCTCTCCGGCACCTCGGCACCGCGGGCGCGGCGCACGCGCTCGACGTGCGGCAGGTAGGCGCTGCCGTCGACGAATTCATAGGCACGCGGCATCGGTGCGGCCAGCGCCTGCGGATCGAGGTCGAACACGCCATCGGCGTCGCCAGCGTTGAGCGATTCGTACAGGGCGTTCAGGCGCGGTGCGATGTGGCTCCAGTCCTCCAGGGCCTGCTGCAGGGTGGCGGAAATGCCGGTGGCGCGCACGCCGTGGCGCAGGTCACGCGAGACGACGATCAGGGTGCCGTCGCGGCCGCCTTCCTTCAAAGAACCAAGCTTCATGGGTGGGTGTCCGGAGTCGTGGGCAAACAAGTTTCAAGTGTAATCAAATCTGCGGCGACGCCAAGCTGCAGCGCGGCATCGGCCCACCCTACCGTAGTGGGGGTCGGCAGGGCTTGCAGGCCTGCGCCTGCGGTAGTGCCGGCCGCTGGCCGGCAACCTCAACAGCAACAGCGTGCATTCCGAGGGATGGCGGGGCAGTGCGGGTGGGCCGGGCCCCTGAGGGGTACTTGCAGCGTCCCCTGCCACCGGACCGACCCCGCCTGCCCACAGGAACCCGACCTTTGACGTTGCTCCCGCCTCTGCGGGTGCAGGGCGCAGCCCTGCAGAGAGAACCCCTTACCTGAACGGGGCTTTTTGCGCGAGGTCTCAGCCATCGGTTAGACTAGGCAGGTCTGCAGCGGCCGTCCGTTTCCCTTCGGGATCGCCGGCGACCAGGGTCCGCCCTCTTCGCCCGCCCCCACTCCGACGCCGTTCGTCACGCATTCCAGCCTGCGCTTCGTGCCGGCTGCACCCAACTTCTCGCAGCGCGGTTCACGGGAACGCTCCGAGTCAGCCGATCACTTTGATCTGCCCCCGTCTGTCCGCTCGGACAGGCGTTTCTTGTACCTGGAGCAATCTCAATGTCTTTTGAATCGCTGGGCCTGGCGCCCTTCCTGCTGCGTGCGCTTGCCGAGCAGGGCTACGAAAACCCGACCCCGATCCAGCAGCAGGCGATCCCGCTGGCGCTGGCCGGTCGCGACCTGCTGGCCGGCGCACAGACCGGTACCGGCAAGACCGCCGCGTTCGGCCTGCCGCTGCTGCAGCACCTGGGCACCGCCTCGCAGGAAGTGCGTGCCGGCCCGCGCAAGCCGCGTGCGCTGATCCTGGCCCCGACCCGCGAACTGGCCACCCAGGTGCATGACAGCCTGCGCGGCTACAGCAAGTACCTGCGCATTCCCAGCGCCTGCATCTACGGCGGCGTCGGCATGGGCAACCAGCTGGACATCCTGCGCCGTGGCGTGGACCTGCTGGTGGCCTGCCCGGGCCGCCTGATCGACCACCTGGAGCGTCGCAGTGTCGACCTGTCCGGCATTGAACTGCTGGTGCTGGATGAAGCCGACCGCATGCTCGACATGGGCTTCCTGCCGTCGATCAAGCGCATCCTGGCCAAGCTGCCGAAGCAGAACCGCCAGACCCTGCTGTTCTCGGCCACCTTCGAGGACAACATCCGCCAGCTGGCGCTGGAGTTCATGCGCAACCCGGAACAGATCCAGGTGACGCCGAAGAACACCGTGGCCGAAACCATCACCCATCGCGTGCATCCGGTCGATGCCGGCCGCAAGCGCGACCTGCTGCTGCACCTGCTGGCGCAGGACAGCCGCGAGCAGACCCTGGTGTTCGCCCGTACCAAGCACGGCAGCGACAAGCTGGCCACGTTCCTGGAAAAGTCGGGCATCAAGACCGCGGCGATCCATGGCAACAAGAGCCAGGGCCAGCGCCTGCGTGCGCTGGGCGACTTCAAGGCCGGCCGCGTGACCGTGCTGGTGGCCACCGACATCGCTGCGCGCGGCATCGACATCAACGAGCTGCCGAAGGTGATCAACTTCGACCTGCCGATGGTGGCCGAGGACTACGTGCACCGCATCGGCCGTACCGGCCGCAACGGCGCCACCGGCCAGGCGATCTCCCTGGTGGCGCAGGATGAAGTGAAGCTGCTGCGCGCGATCGTGCGCCTGCTGGGCCGCGACATGGACACCATCATAGATCGGAAGAGCGGTTCAGCAGGAATGCCGAGACCGATCTCGTAT
>OKID01000047.1_pt1 | contig 46083 bp, 44 predicted proteins | sample 1610601 | NCBI WGS metagenome assembly OKID01 (sample SAMN04436667, study PRJEB24849) | human gut metagenome | biome: human gut; feature: NICU; material: stool | host: Homo sapiens | place: USA: Saint Louis, MO | collected 2010-06-09 | reverse complement strand
CGGCCCGGCGTAGGGCAGTGTCTCGCCGCTCATGAGGCCCGGGCCTGGCGGTAGCGCCGGCCGACCTCGGCCCAGTTGATGATGTTGAAGAACGCGCCAATGTAGTCCGGGCGACGGTTCTGGTAGTGCAGGTAGTAGGCGTGTTCCCAGACATCCAGTGCCAGGATCGGGGTGTTGCCGGACAGGCCGACGGCTGCACCCATCAGCGGGCTGTCCTGGTTGGCGCTGCTTTCCACCTGCAGGCGGCCATCGCGATCGCTGGTCAGCCAGGCCCAGCCACTGCCGAAGCGGGTCTGCGCGGCCTTGCTGAAGGCATCCTTGAACGCATCGAAGCCGCCAAGGTCACGGTCGATGGCGGCGGCCAGTTCATGATCGGGTGCACCACCGCTGGGGCTGAGCACGGTCCAGAACAGGCTGTGGTTGGCGTGGCCACCGCCGTTGTTGCGCACCGCGCCACGCTGCGCCTCGGGCACGGCATCGAGGTTGGCGATCAGCGCCTCGACCGGTTGCTCGGCGATGCCGGCCTGCTCGATGGCGGCATTGAGGTTGTTGACGTAGGTGTGGTGGTGCTTGCTGTGGTGGATCTGCATCGTGCGCGCATCGAAGTGCGGCTCGAGGGCGTCATAGGCGTAGGGGAGCGGGGGAAGCGAGTACGACATCGAAGCAATCTCCGTGGGGAAGGCCAGAGGGGCTGGCCGTGGGGAGATCGTTATCGCACCTCAACATTGGTTGAGGTCAAGGGCAGAAGCGATGGACATCGAGGCATGGTAGTGCCGGCCGCTGGCCGGCAACCCGACCCGCCCTGATTGCCGGCCAGCGGCCGGCACTACCTTTCACTACCTCAACTCAACCAGTCCTTGCACGCGCCATCCACCTGTTCACCGCACGCCTGCTGCATCCTCTGCTGCAACCGCGCCAGCGTCTCGGCACCCTGGTGCTTCCCGCTCCACGCCTTCAGCTGCCCGGCCAGGCGCTCGAAACGCCGACGGCTGCGCCTCCAGTTCGGCGATCAGCGAGGCGGTGGCCTGCTCGATGCGCGGCGCGTCGTTCGGCGCCAGCGTCAGCAACCCTTCCACGTACAGCACGCCCCATTGCACGCGGGTGGCCGGGCCCTGCGCACCGTCGTAGGCACGCTTCAACCACTCCAGCGCACCGGCAGTGTCGCCGCGCTGCTCGGCCAGTTCGGCCAGCTCGGGCATGTAGTAGTAGGGCTGCTCGCTGCGCTTCAGTTCCGCCAGCAACAACGCCTCGGCACCGGCGTCGTCACCGACCTCGCGCAATGCGTGCGCCGCGCTGCTGATCGTTGCCTGGCGCGCATGCGCATCGGTGGCGGCTGCATCGGCAGCGGCCACGCGCTGCTTGACCCGGTCGACCAGGGCCGCGGGCAGTGCGCCCTTCAGTTGCTGCTGGCGGGCAAGCGATACTTCGATCAGCGCCCGCGACAATGCGTCGTCGGCGCGGTCGCCGCGCTCGGCATCTGCGCGTTCCAGCGCGACCAGCAGCTGCTGGCCCAGCGTGTTGCGGGTGGCCGGCCCAGTACTGGCTTGCGTGACCAACTGTGCGCCTGCATAGCCCAGCAACTCACGGTTGCGGCGGACTTCGGCCGGCTGCGCCAGCACGGCCTGCAGCAGCTCGCGTACTTCGGTAGGCGAGCTGGCGGGCGTGTCGGCGGTGGCCAGGGCCAGCAGGGCGAAGCGGCGTTGCAGCGCCGCGTCGGGTGCGGCCTTGGACAGCTGGCGCAGTACATCCTGGCCCCTGCGCCCGCCAGCCAGACGGTTGGCGTCGACTTCCCAGCCGTAGTCGCCCAGTACCTGCCAGTCTTCGGCAGCCAACTTCTCCGGCGTGGCCAGGGCGGTAGCCAGGGTGGCAGCGATTGCACTGCGGCGCCCGGCCGCGACGGTCAATGCCCGGGTCAGTTCGGCGGCGTCGTTGCCACCGGCCACGCGGGTAAGTTCATTGCGCTGTGGGTCCAGCACGATCAGGGTCGGGTAGCCGCGCACCCCGAAGCGTTCGCCCCAGGCCTGCGCACCTTCCTCGTCGCCATCCAGGTAGACCGGCACGAACTTGCCGGTCAAGGCGATGAAGGCCGGGTCCTTGAACAGGCCGGCCTTGAGCTGGTTGCACGGCGGGCACCAGACCGCGCCCCAGTACAGCAGCACCGGCTTGCCGCTGTCGGCGGCTTCGGCGAAGGCATCATCGACGTCACCCTGGCGCCACGCGATTCCCTTGGCCGGCGCAGGTGCCTCGGCGGAGTTGGCGGTGGAAACCGGGGCCGGGGTGCAGGCGCTCAGCGCCGAAGCCAGCAGCAACATGGAAAGCGCGACGCGCATCGGCAGCATCTCGAAGGGCAAGGTGACAGGGCATTGTAGGAACGCGCAGGGAACCCGCTGATTCAGTTTGCTTATGACGGGCATGCGGCGAGGCATGACGCCCCCCGGGCATTGCCGGGGGCCGTGCCTTCAGGCGGCTGCCCGCATCATCTGCTGGTAGACCAGTCCGTTGAACTCGCCGGCCTCACCGTCAACCACGAAGCCATAGCGCAGATAGGTCGGCACAGCATTGAGCGATGCGCGTACGGTCAGGACCGGCTCGCGTACCTGCGGCAGCACCGCCTCGAACAGTGCATGGCCGATGCCCTTTCCCTGGCAGGCGGGATCAACGAACAGCATCGCCAGGTGGCGACCTTCCTTCAACTCGACCATGCCGACGATACGGCCGTCCTGCTCGGCCACCAGGATATGGTTGTCGCCGTCCAGGCGTTCACCGAACGCATCGGCGGCGGCGACATTGCCGAACGTGGCGATGCCGGCTGCGCTGAGCGAGGGCGCCACCGCCGCAGTGAACGCGGCCAGGCACACCGCGCTGATCGCAGGCAGGTCATCGACGCGGGCAGGGCGGATCGTCGGCATGCAGTGTTCTTCCCGTGGCGGGCTGCGCGCCCTCGCTGCCCCGTGCCTGCACGCTAAGCTGCAGGCATGAGTGATTTCAATCCCGCGCACGCTGCGTTGTTTCCACGGCAGGGCTTGAGCCTGGGCCTGATGACGCCGGTGGCGTCGCAGGGGCTGGCCGATCCGCATGAGGCGCGGCGCATCGCGCGGTTGGCCGACGATCTTGGTTTCGCCGCGCTATGGGCGCGCGATGTGCCGCTGATGGTGCCGCAGGGGCCGGACGCGACAGCAAGTGCGCTGGACGATCCGTTCCTGTGGCTGGGCATGCTGGCCGCTGCGACCGAGCGCATCGTGGTCGGCAGCGCGGCCATCGTGCTGCCATTGCGCCAGCCGCTGCAGGTGGCGAAGTCGGCGTTGAGCCTGGACCGGATCAGCGGCGGGCGGTTCGTGCTGGGGCTGGGTTCGGGTGATCGCCCGGAAGAATTCGCTGCGTTCGGCGAGGATCTGGAGGGCAGGGCGGCGACCTTCCGTGAGCGCTGGACGTTGCTGCGCGCGGCGCTGTCACCGGAGACCGATGAGCGGACCGCCGTACTGCAGGCGACCGGTGGCTTCGACGTACTTCCGGCGCCGGCAACCCGCGTTCCGATGCTGGTGGTGGGTACCGCACGGCAGAGCCTGCAGTGGATCGCGCGCGAGGCCGAAGGCTGGGTCACCTATCATCGTGAGGAGGCCGCGCAGGAGGGGCGCATCGGCCTGTGGCAGCAGGCGCTGGCGCAGCGCGGCGGACCAGGCAAGCCATTCGTGCAGTCGATGCTGCTGGATCTGCAGGCGGATCCGCAGGCGCCCCCCGAGCCGCTGCCGCTGGGCCTGAAGGTCGGCCGCGATGGCCTGCGTGACTATCTGCTGCGCGTGCATGGGCAGGGCGTGGCGCACGTGATGTTCAATCTGGTCGACAACGGGCGGCCGATGGACGCGGTGCTGCGCGAGATCGGGGAGCAGGTGCTGCCGCATATGCTCCGGTAGGTGTCCACCTTGGTGGAGACGCTCCATCGTTGCCAACGCTGCGCTTGCCGGTGTGCTGGACGTCCGCATCTGCGTATCATTCGCATTTGATACCCCGCTGCCGAAGCCCCGTGTGACCCAACGTTCCCCCATGCACCCGACCGGACGCCTGTTCGCCGCGGTCGCCTTCATCGAGGCCGTGACCTGGGCCGGCCTGCTCATCGGCATGTGGATGAAATACGGCCCAATGGCCAACGTGGCGCTGGTGAAGCTGTTCGGGCCGCTGCACGGCGTGGCCTTCCTGGTCTATGTGGCGGTGACGCTGTTTGCGGCGGTGCGCCTGCGCTGGCCGTGGTGGGCCAGTGCCCTGGCCCTGCTGGCAGCGATCCCGCCGCTGGTGACGCTGCCGTTGGAGTGGTGGTTCAAGCGCCGTGGCCTGCTCGGCTTGCGTGCAATGCGCTGAACCCACTGTTGCGGGCCCATTCAAGAGAATGGGTATCAAATGCAAATACGAGCCGTTATCATTTAAGGGTGGCATCTGGCCCTTAGCAGGGTCGTGCCGGGTGGGGCGCGCAGGCGCGTCCGGCCAATCCTTCCCTGTTACGGCTGGTGTTTCATGCACGCACGTCCCGTCGTTCCCGGCTTGCCGGCGCTGGTGTTGGCTGCCCTGATCGGCACCATGGCGATGATGTCCTTCGTCGCCGTGATCGGCCCGGTGGTCCGCATGCTCGGTTTGTCCGAGTGGCATGCCGGGCTGTCAGTCACCGCCGCAGGCGTGTTGTGGATGCTGGCCGCGCGCCCCTGGGGCAAGCTCAGCGACCGCATCGGCCGCAAGCGTGTGCTGATGCTGGCGATGAGTGCCTACACCGTGGTCTACATCGCGCTGGCGGTGTTCATCGACGTGGCCCTGCAGGCAGTGCCGCCGGTGCTGGTGTCAGTGCTGGTGCTGGTTGCTGCGCGCGGCCTGATCGGCCTTTTCTACGCAGCGGTGCCTCCTACCGCAGCTGCGCTGATCGCCGACAAGGCGCCGACTGGGCAACGTGCGAAGTTCCTCGCCCGCCTGGGCAGCGCCAACGCACTGGGCATGGTGCTGGGCCCGGCTGCCGCGGGTTGGCTGGCCTATACGAACCTGTCGCTGGCGCTGTATGTAGCCGCACTGTTGCCACTGCTGGCGTTGGCGCTGCTGGCCTGGCGACTGCCGGCCACACCGCCTGTGATGGGCGTTTCCGCCCAGCGCCGCGCGCCGATGAGGTGCCTCGACCCGCGCCTGCGCCTGCCGCAGCTGGCGGCGTTCACCGCCATGGTCTCGGTGACCATCGCGCAGGTGACGGTGGGCTTTTTCGCGATTGATCGGCTGGGACTGGATGCGGCGGCCGGTGCGCGCATGGCCGGCATCGCGCTGACGGCGGTCGGCGTTGGCCTGATCCTGGCGCAGGCGCTGGTGATGAAGCTGGAGGTTCATCCGCGGCGCTGGATCGTCCTCGGCGCCGTGATCTCAGGCATCGGCTTTGCTTCGGTGGCGGGCGTGCAGCAGGCCTGGCAACTGCCTGCGGCCTACGCACTGGCTGCATTCGGCATGGGCTTCGTATTCCCTTCGTTCCAGGCGTTGGCCGCCGACGCGGTGGAGGCGCACGAGCAGGGCGCCGCCGCCGGTACTGTCGCTGCCGCGCAGGGACTGGGCATGGTGGCCGGGCCGATGCTCGGCACGCTGGTGTATCGCGGCGGGCCCAGCCTGCCATACCTCCTGGTCGGCGCGTTGCTGCTGTTGCTGTGCGCGCTGGCTGCAGCGCATCGGATGAAGGAGACCCCATGAACGATTCCCTGATGCAGGGCGCGTGGCCGGAGGCCGCGCCCGCGCCGCAGGAGAGCAGCGACGACGCGTCGCTGTTCCTCCTGCGGCACGCTGGCCAGCACGTGCACGCACGCGGTTGCCGCGCCACGCTGCCGGCCGGTGCGCTGGCGACGTTGGCAGAGCGCGTTGCGTCCTTCTTCGAGCAGCAGCGCGGTGGGCCGGGCCTGCTGGTCGGCGCAGTCCCTTTCGAACCCCGTGCGGACGACGCGTTGTACCAGCCCGAGCGCCTGCTGCCGGCCCTGCCGTTGCAGCCACAGGCCGCGCCAGCGCTGGAGGGTGCCCTGCAGGCCGAGCCTTCGGCGCAGGCGTACGCGGCGTCGGTGGCTGCGGCGGTGCAGGCATTGCGCGCGCCCGAACTGGACCTCCAGAAGGTGGTGCTGGCGCGCAGCCTGCTGGCACGCACGCGGCAGTCACTTTCCCCGGAGGTTCTGCTGGCCCGCCTGGGCGCGGATCCTTCGGTGGCGACCTACGCGGTGCCGTTACCGGTGGCGCCGGGTCAGGCGCCAGCCTGGCTGGTGGGGGCAACCCCGGAATTGCTGCTGCGCAAGCGCGGCGCCGAGCTGTTGTCGCACCCGCTGGCGGGCTCCGCGCGGCGCAGCACCAATGCTGCCGAGGACGAGCAGGCCGCGCAGGCGCTGCTGGCCTCGACCAAGGACCACGACGAGCACCGCCATGTGGTCGAGGCCATCGTCGACGGCCTGGCGCCGTACTGCAGCCACATCGATGCACAGCCGCGGCCGGCGCTGCATGCCACCGCCAGCATGTGGCATCTGGGTACCCGCATCCATGCCACCCTGAAGGATCCGCAGACATCGGCGGCCGAGCTGCTGGCGCAGCTGCATCCCACGCCGGCCGTCTGCGGTACGCCGCGGTTGGCGGCGCTGCAGCGCATACGCGAACTGGAACCGGTACCGCGCGGCTTCTATGCCGGCGCCGTGGGCTGGTTGGACGCGCAGGGTGACGGCGACTGGTATGTGGCAATCCGCTGCGCACGCCTGCAGGGAATGCAGCTGCGCCTGTTCGCCGGCGCCGGCATCGTTGCCGACTCGCAGCCCGAGGCCGAGGTGGCCGAGACCGCTGCGAAGTTCGCTGCCCTGCTGAATGCGTTGGGTGTCCATGAATCCGCGCCTGCGATCGAGCCTGCCGCATGACTACCTCCACTGACGCTTCCCGCCTGGCACTGCAGCAGGTGTGGCCGGATGACCTGATCGCGCGCTATCGCGAGGCCGGTCATTGGCGTGGCGAGACCTTTCCGGCGTTCCTGCGCGAACGTGCAGAACGCTATGCCGATGACATCGCGGTGGTCGCCGGCGACGTGCGCCTGAGCTATGCGCAGCTGTGGCACGAGGCCGGGCGGATCGGTGCAGGCCTGCTGGCGCTGGGCCTGCAGCCTGGCGAACGGGTGCTGGTGCAGCTGGGCAACACCGCAGGCTTCATCACCACGGTCTGCGGCCTGTTCCGGGCCGGCCTGGTGCCGGTGTACGCGCTGCCGGCGCACCGCATCACCGAGCTGGCGCACTTCGCCAACAAGGCCGAAGCCAGTGCCTACATCACCACGGCACTGCACGATGGCTTCGATCATCGCGGGCTGGCGCGGGCACTACAGGCCGAGGCCCCGGCAGTGCGCCATGTGGTGATCGACGGCGATGCGGCGGAGTTCATCGCGCTGGAGGCGCTGCAGGGTGACCGCAGCCAGCTGCCGCCCGATCCGGACCCGCAGTCGGTGGCGTTCCTGCAGATTTCCGGTGGGAGCACCGGGCTGTCCAAGCTGATTCCACGCACGCATGACGACTACATCTATTCGTTCCGTGCCAGCAATGAAATCTGCGGCATCGACCGCGACAGCGTCTACCTGGTCGCGCTGCCGGCCGCGCACAATTTCCCGATGAGCTCGCCCGGCTTCTTCGGCGCGTTGTATGCCGGTGCCCGCGTGGTGCTCAGCCCCGGCCCCGGGCCGGACGCCGCATTCCCGCTGATCGCACGGGAGCGGGTGACCTGCTGCGGCCTGGTGCCGCCGCTGGCGCTGCTGTGGGCGCAGGCCGCCGCCACCAGCAAGTATGACCTGTCGAGCCTGCAGGTGCTGCAGGTGGGCGGTGCCAAACTGGTGCCGGAAGCCGCACGGCGAGTGATCGACGGCCTTGGCTGCACGCTGCAGCAGGTGTTTGGCATGGCCGAAGGCCTGGTCAACTACACGCGGCTGGATGATCCGGAGGACCTGATCGTGGCTTGCCAGGGTCGGCCGATCAGTCCGGACGACGAAGTGCGCGTGGTCGATGACCATGACCAGCCGGTGGCCGAAGGCGAGGTGGGGCATCTGCTCACCCGTGGCCCGTACACCATCCGTGGCTACCACAACGATGCGGTGGCCAATGCGCGCTCGTTCACCGATGACGGCTTCTACCGTACCGGTGACCGCGTGCAGCAGCTGCCCGGGGGCTACCTGGTGGTACAGGGGCGTGCGGGTGACCACATCAACCGGGCGGGCGAGAAAATCTCTGCTGAAGAGATAGAGGACCACCTGCTGGCACATCCGGGCGTGTTCGATGCGGCCGTGGTCTCGATTCCCGACGAGTACCTGGGCGAGCGCAGCTGCGCCTTTGTGATCCCGCAGGGCGAACCGTTCAAGGCGCCGGCACTGAAGGCCTGGATGCGCGGGCGCGGCCTGGCGGCGTTCAAGGTGCCCGACCAGATCGTGTTCGTCGACAGTTTCAATACCACGGCGGTCGGCAAGATCAGCCGCCGCGAATTGCGCGCGCAGCTGCGTGCGCGTCATCTGCAACAGACAGGAGGAACGCGCTGATGGCGCTGCCCCGTATCACCGACTATCCCTTGCCGACCGCCGCCGAACTACCGCAGGCGCGTGGCCCGTGGCGCCCGCAGCGCGATCGTGTGGCTTTGCTGGTGCACGACATGCAACGCTACTTCCTGGCGGCATTCGACGCCGGCAGCACGCCCTTGCGGCCGGCGGTGGACAACATCGTGCGCCTGCTGGCGCACTGCCGCGCGCAGGGCATTCCGGTGTTCTACACCGCCCAGCACGGTGACCAGGACCGTCGCGACCGCGGCCTTCAGGCCGACCTGTGGGGACCGGGCATGCGTCGCAGCGCCGATCATGAGCCGATCATCGAGGCGCTGGCGCCGCAGCCGGGCGAGCATGTGCTGGTCAAGCATCGCTATAGCGCCTTCCAGCGCAGCAACCTGGAGACGCTGATGCGGGTACGTGGGCGTGATCAGCTGCTGGTGACCGGCGTGTACGCCCATATCGGCTGTACCGCGACCGTCGTCGAGGCCTTCCAGCGTGACATCGAGGCCTTCATCGCCGCCGATGCGGTGGCGGACTTCTCGCGTGCCGATCACGATCAGGCGCTGCACTGGATCGCGCGCACCTGTGGTGTGCCGATGACCACCGATCAGCTGCTGGAGGTGCTGTGATGGCTGCCATGGGTGAGGCGCTGGATCTGGAGCGGATGCGCGCCGACGTGGCGCGCGTGCTGGAGTGCACGCCGGCCGAGATCGGGGACGACGACAACCTGATCGACCTGGATCTGGATTCAATGCGCATGCTCGGCCTGGTCCTGGCGTGGGGCAACACTGGCCTGCCGCTGGAGTTCTCGCAGTTGGCCGAGCACACCACGCTGCGCCGGTGGTGGGGTGTGGTGCAGCAACTGCAGGCCGCGCAGAACGCATGAACGCCGCAGCGCTGGCCACGCCGGTGGCGTTGACCGAGGCCCAGGCGGGGCTGTGGTTCGCACAGCGGCTGGCACCGGACAATCCGTCATTCAATACCGCGCACGCGGTATGGATCGACGGCCCGCTGGACGTGGCCGCGTTCGTCGCAGCCGCAGACCAGGCTGCGCGCGAGGCCGAGGCTTTCGCATTGCGCTTTGCCGAAGGTGCCGATGGCCAGCCACTACAGTGGCATGACCCGGCACACGTGCCGTTGCTTTCGGTGCGCGATGTTTCTACCGAGGCGGATCCCGCCGCTGCGGCACGCAACCTGATGCACGCCGACCGGCTGAGCCCGGTCGATCCCGCCCGCGACCGGATCAGCCAGCAGGTACTGTTCGATCTGGGTGGCCTGCGCTGGGTCTGGTACCTGCGCGTGCATCATCTGGCGGCCGATGGCTACGGCATGGCGCTGTTCACTGATCGGGTGTGCGCGTTGTATGCCGGTCGTACCGGTGAGTCACTGCCGGGGCTGGCGGGCGTGCTGGCCGATGATGCCGCGTTTCGTGCCGATCCGCGCCGCGTGCAGGCCGGGCAGTGGTGGCGCGAGCACATGCAGGGCGCACCGGCAGGTGCAGGCCTGGCCGGCACGCTCGCGGCCAGTGACGACGCGCTGCGCTGGGTGCAGCCGCTCGATGCGGCATTCCGTGAGCTGTTGCTGCAGGCTTCGGTGCGTTGGCTGCAGCCCTGGCCGGATGTGCTGGTCGCGCTGGCGGCCGAGTACCTGCGGCGGATGAGTGGCGCCGATGAAGTGGTGCTGGGCGTGCCCTACATGGGGCGGTTGGGCAACGCGTCGGCGCGGGTGCCGGCGATGGTGATGAATGTGTTGCCGCTGCGCGTGGCGGCCGGCGAGGGCAGCGTCGAGGCCTTTGCCCGGGGCCTGGGTCGCCAGCTCAGTCAAGGCCGCAGGCACGGCCGCTACCGGGGCGAGCAGCTGCGCCGGGACCTGGGCCTGGTCGGCACGCAGCAGCGCCTGCATGGTCCATTGGTGAACGTGCAGCCGTTCTACAGGCCGCTGGCGCTGACCGACGTGCAGGCGACGCTGGAGGTGCTGTGCACCGGGCCGGTGGATGACCTGGCGCTGGGTTTCCGTGGCGATGGCCAGCACCTGCTGGATCTGGAGATCGAGGCCAATCCCGCGCTGTACAGTCGCGAGGATGTCGAGGCGCACGCGGTGAGGCTGCTGCATTTCGTGTCGGCGGCGCTGCAGGCTAACGATATCGAAACCGTACCCTTGGCGACGCCCATGGAGGCGCAACAGGTGCTGCAGGGTTTCAACGCCACCGCGCACGCGCTTCCTGAGACCACCTTGGTTGAATTGCTGCAGCAGGGCATGGATCGGGACCCGCACACGCCTGCGCTGGTGTTCGGCGATGCGACGCTGGATTACGCGACGCTGGAAGCGCGCAGTTTCGCGCTGGCGGCACAGCTGCGGGCGATGGATGTCGGCCCGGGCAGCGTGGTGGCGGTGGCATTGCCGCGCTCGCTGGAGCTGGTGATCGCGCTGGTCGCGGTGCTGCGCGCAGGCGCGGCCTATCTTCCGCTGGACCTTGCCCATCCCGATGAGCGGCTGGCGCGCATCCTCGCCTCGGCACAGCCTGTGTGCGTACTGGCTGCGTCCGAGGTTTCGGCGCGCATGGCCGGCGTACCGGTGCTCGCGCCGGAGCAGTGGGCCGCGCTGAGCTTCGCTGCGTCCTGGGCCGATCCGGCGCCCAGCGATGCGGCCTATGTGATCTATACCTCCGGTTCGACCGGCGAGCCGAAGGGCGTGGTCATCGAACACCGCGCCATCGTCAACCGCCTGCTGTGGATGCGCGAGCACTACGGCATCCGCGCCGATGACCGCGTGCTGCAGAAGACCCCGGCCACCTTCGATGTGTCGGTCTGGGAGTTCTTCCTGCCGTTGCTGTGCGGGGCAACGCTGGTGATTGCCGGGCCCGATGCGCATCGCGACCCCACTGAACTGGCCCGCTTGATCCGTGGCCATGGCATCACCACGGCGCATTTCGTGCCGTCGATGCTCGATGCCTTCCTCGCTGCACCGGCCTCCGAAGGCCTGCAGCAGCGACGGGTATTCACCAGTGGCGAGGCGCTGGACGCCGCGTTGCGCGACCGCTTCCACGCGCGCATGCACGCCGAGCTGCACAACCTGTATGGCCCGACCGAAGCCGCGGTGGACGTCAGCTACTGGCCGGCGTCGGCGCAGGATCGATCGCGGCCGGTGCCGATCGGCTTCCCGGTCTGGAATACCCGACTTTACGTGCTGGACGCGCGGATGCAGCCGGTGCCGGTCGGTGTGGCCGGTGACCTTTATCTGGGCGGTGTGCAGCTGGCGCGCGGCTATCTCGGTCGCGAGGACCTGACTGCCGAACGCTTCCTTGCCGATCCTTTCCTGGCGGGCGAGCGAATCTACCGCACCGGCGACATAGCGCGCTGGCGCAGCGATGGCGCGGTGGAGTACCTGGGCCGCAGCGACCATCAGGTGAAACTGCGCGGCCTGCGCATCGAGTTGGGCGAGATCGAGGCGGCTTTGCGCGAACTGCCGGGCATGGAGCGGGTGGAAGTGCTGCTGCGCCAGGATGCGCCCGGCGACGCGCGTCTGGTGGCGTATGTGCCGACTGCGCTTGCCGATGCCGTGATGCTGCGCAGCCATTTGGCCACGCGTGTGCCGGACTACATGGTGCCCTCGGCGTTTGTCGGCGTGGACCACTGGCCGGTGACCGCCAACGGCAAGCTCGACCGCAACGCGTTGCCGAAACCATCACAACATGAGGTCGCCGGATTGGCGCCGCGCACGCCGTTGGAACAGAAGCTGGCGTCGCTGTTTGCCCAGGCACTCGGGCGAGAAGCGCCGGTGGCTGTGGATGCGGATTTCTTCAGTCTCGGCGGTGACTCACTGTCGGCGGTGCACCTGCTGCTGGCGATCGAACAGCGCTGGCGCTGCGATCTCGGTCTGGGGGCGTTGTTTGCCCAGCCCACCGTGGCCGCGCTGGCGGTTCGCATTGCCGAGCCACCCGCGCTGGCCGATCACGCACTGGGGCCGGTGATCGCGCTGGCCGCGACCGACGCTGCCGGGCCTACGCCGCTGTTCGTGCTGCACCCGGCCGGCGGCATCGCCTGGAACTACCGCACCCTGGCCCGGGCACTGCAGCCGGCACGCCCGGTATATGGCCTGCAGTCGCCGGCACTGGACGCGCGGCAGCCGCTGCCGAGCAGCATCGAGGCGATGGCCAGCGACTACGTACAGCGCGTGGTTGCATTGCAGCCAAAGGGGCCGGTACACCTGCTGGGCTGGTCGGTGGGTGGCATCCTCGCGCAGGCAATGGCGGTGCGACTGCATGAGATCGGGCGCGAGGTCGGCGAACTGGTACTGCTGGACGCCTATCCCAGCGAGTGCTGGCGGGCCGAGCCGGAACCCGATGCCATCGCCGCATTGCGGGCACTGCTGGCGATTGCCGGGCATGACCCGGATGCGCATCCGGAACTGGACAGCCAGGAGCGCATTCTCGCGTTCCTGCGTCGTGGTGGCAGTGCGCTGGGTAGCCTGCCGGATGTCGTGCTGGATGGCGTGGTGCGCGCCGTGACCGGCACCAATCGACTGATCCGTGAGCATATCCACCGGCCGTTCGATGGCACGCTGGTGCATGTGCGTGCGGGCCGGGATCACCAGGCGCGGCCACAGTTGCAGTCGGCGTTGTGGCGGGCACACGCGCGTAGGGTGCAGTCGTTGGAACTGCCGTTCCTGCATGCAGAACTGACCGGCCGCGATGCGGTGGCGCAGCTGGCGCCGTGGTTGTCGGCGCGGTTGCGCCAATGGGACGAGCAACAGGAGATCGCAACATGCAGTTGACCGGCTTTGAAGGCCGCGTGGCGCTGGTCACCGGCGCTGCCGGCGGCATCGGCGAGGCACTGGTACGGTTACTGGCCGAGGCCGGTTGCACCGTGGTGGCGACCGATCGCGAGGCGCCTGTTACGGCAGATGTGCGTGTGCATACCTTCGCACTCGACGTGACCGACAGTGCCGCCGTGGACGGCTTGGTGGATCAGGTCGAGTCCAGCATCGGGCCGATCATGCTGGGCGCCAGCGTGGCCGGTGTGCTGCATGTGGGCGGCGTGACCGAGACCGGCGATGACGACTGGCGCCGGGTGTTCGCGGTGAACACCGACGGGGTGTTCCATGTCGGGCGTGCCCTGGCGCGGGTGATGTCGCCGCGCGGGCAGGGCGCGATGGTTACCGTCAGCTCGAATGCGGCCGGTGTGCCGAGGCATGGCATGGCCGCCTATGCGGCATCCAAGGCCGCCGCCACGATGTTCACCCGCTGCCTCGGGCTGGAGCTGGCGCCGTTGGGCATCCGCTGCAACATCGTCGCCCCGGGCTCGACGCTGACCCCGATGCAGACCGGCATGTGGCAGGACGAGCACGGCGCCGAACGGGTGATCGCCGGCAACCTGGAGACCTACAAGGCCGGCATTCCGCTGCGCAAGCTGGCCACCCCCGAGGACATCGCGCACTCGGTGATGTTCCTGCTCTCCGAGCAGGCCGGGCACGTAGCGATGAGCGACCTGTACGTGGACGGTGGCGCCACCCTGCGCGGCTGAGCCCCGACCGCCGCTGCCCGGCAACGGTAGTGCCGGCCGCTGGCCGGTAGTCCATAGCCCCCGGTAGTGCCGGCCGCTGGCCGGCAACCTCATTCAGCTTCAGACATCTCCCAGCCCCCATCGAGGCTTGGCCCGACAGCCAGCGCCCAATGATCGACCCACCATGGCGCATGAGCAGCCATCGCCTCCGCCTGGGCCGTCGCTCGATCATTGGCCAGGCCTACGTTCTGACCACCACCACGCATCAGCGCCGCAGGCTCTTTGAAAGCGATGCTTCGGCAGCATGTGTAATCGATCAGTTCGATTGCATCGAACAGCGCGGGCTCGTACGGTCACACGCATGGGTCGTCATGCCGGATCACGTCCACTGGATGTTCGAGCTGCGTGCAGCTGACCTTCCCGACATCGCGCGCCGGATGAAGTCGTCGAGCGCGCTTGCCCTGAATCGCCTGGCGGGCCGTCGAAGCACGGTGTGGCAGCCCGGCTACTTCGATCATGCATTGAGGACCGAAGAGTCGCTGGCGCGGCAGGCGTTGTACATCCTGGGGAATCCGGTACGCGCCGGTCTCGCTGGACAGATTGGCGAGTATCCCTATGCGTGGTCGGCCTGGATGTGATGCCGGCCAGCGGCCGGCACCACCACAGCAGAACCGACGCGCAGCGTAGATCGCGTTCCGGCGCACAGAGCACCCTCGATGGTAGTGCCGGCCGCTGGCCGGCAACCACATGACCTGCGCTGAGATGCGTAGCTGCCGGCCGGCGACCGGCACTACCATTCAGTGTTCAGCGCGGCTTGCGCGTACGCTTTGGCTTTGTGGTATCACCGCCGCTGGCGGCGCTGTCCTGCAGCGCCTGCAGCCAGGACAAGGTGTCCACATAGTCGATGAAGTGGCGCAGGTAGCCGGGGCTGGTGGCCTGCATCGTGTCGAGCATGCGTTGCACCAGTACCGCCGAGTTCAGCGGGCCGCCATCGGCCGGGGCCTCGGCGCGTAGCGAGCGGCGCACCTGCAGTTCGCTGCGCAGCTCCGACCATTCGCGCTGCGCCTGTTGCAGCATCGGCACCTGCGGGTAATGCGGCAGCGAGCGCGACCCCGCATCGAGGTCACGCACCAATGCGCGCAGGCCTTCCAGGGCGGGCGGTTTACTTGCCATCCGCCGCCTTGGGCTTGGGAATCGGCGCGATTTCCACGCGGCGATTGCGCGCGCGGCCTTCCTCATTGGCGTTGGAACTGACCGGCTGCTCGCTGCCGAACGCGGCGGCGAACACGGCGTCGGCCGGTACGCCATCGGCGATCAGGGTGCGGGTCACGGTCAGCGAGCGCTGCGCGGACAGCTCCCAGTTGTCAGCAAAGCGGCGGTTGCCTTCGCGCACGGGCGCATCGTCGGTGAAGCCGCTGACCATCAGGATCTCTTCGCGGCTGCCCAGATAGGCGGCCAGCGGTGCGGCCAGGCTGCGCAGCAGCTCCTGGCCTTCCGGCTGCAGCTGGTCGGAGTTGAGCGCGAACAGCACGCTGCCGCTGATGCCGATGCGGCCATTCACCAGCGTCACGCGGCCGGCCGCCAGCGGTCCGGCCAACGCTTGCTCCAGCGTCTGCAGGCGCTTGGCCTCGGCCTGGCGCTGCTTCACTTCCTGCTCCAGCCGCTGCGACAGCTCCAGCTGCACCGCGACCACACCCACCAGGATCAGCACGAACGCACCCAGCAGCACCGACATCAGGTCGCCGAAGGCGGCCCAGATCGGCGCGTGCGAGCCGCCATCGACCTCCAGCTCGTCGCTCATGCGCTGCCGGCCTTGCCGCGGCGTGTGGCCAGCTGCTGCAGTTCTTCCATCACCTGCTTCTGCGACAGCAGGCTGAGGTCGACCACCTCGCGCGCCTGCGCTACGTAGTAAGCCAGTTGCTCATCGCTTCGGGCCAGCGAGGCATCCAGTGCACCACCGATCTGTTCCAGGCGGCCGGAAAGCTCGGTGGCGGCACTGCCGAACTGCGCGACCGCTTCACCGAAGGCGCCGGCCAGCTGGCCGACGTCACCCGCGCTGCCGGTAAGTGCTGCCGCAATGCCATCCAGCTTGCCGGTCTCGGCGGCGATATGATCGGTAAAGCGGTTGCCGACACGCTCCAGCAGCTCGGCCGAACCGCCAACCAGTGCGTCCACCGCGGTGCGCTGTTCGTGCGATGCGTGGTTGATCGCATCGAGCAGGGTCTGCACGGTGGCCAGCAGGCGGCCGCGCTCTTCCAGCATCGCGTTGTCGCGCACCAGGCTTTCGGACAGCGTACTGCGCAGCTCGTTGATGACGTCGGCCGCAGCCTTCGGCGCGGCCGCGGCGGTCTGCAGCAGGGTGGACACTTCGGCCAGCGTGGCACTGGCCTGCGCGCGACCGTTCTCGCCGATCTGCTGTGCGGTGGCCGCCAGCGTGTCGCAGACCTGTTGCTGCTGCGCAGCCAGGCGTTCGCCATTGGCCTGCAGGCGCTCGGCCAGCTCAGTGGAAACGTGCTGCAGGGCATCACTCCAGCGCTGCAGGCGCTGTTCGTCGCCAGCCTGCAGTTGCGCCTGCAGGGCGGCGTGGGCCTGCTGCAACTCGGCGCTGACCGCGTCCCAGCGCGCTTGGCGCTGCTGCTCGCGGCTTTCCAGGCTGGCCTGCAGTTCGGCGTGCGCAGTCGCGGCGGCGGCCTGCGCGGCCTGCCACTGCTGCGAGCGCTGCGCTTCATGATCCTGCAGCAGTGACTGGTTGGCGCAGTGCTGCTGTTCCAGTGCCTGCAGCAGCGCCTGCGCACGCGCATCCAGATGTTCGCTGGCGGCGATCAACGCCTGCTGCTGGCGCTCGACCAGCGCGCTGTTGAGGGCCTGCTGCTGCTCGGCGGCGGCACGCAAGGCGTCTGCATTGCTCTGTGCATCGGCCTGCAGGCGCTCGCCGATGCGCGCGATCAACGCTTCGGCATGCGTGCCCTGGCCATCGCTGAAGGCCTGCAGGTGCTGGCGCAGATCACTCACCAGCGCCTGCTGCGCCTGGGTCTGTTCACTCACCACCTTGGCCCAGCTGGCTTCGGTGGCGACCCGGCTGCGTTCGAAACCGTCGCTCAGGCCCGCCAGCTGCTGTTGCACGGCCCGCTCGACACGGGCATGCAACGCTTCGCCATGGTGAGCCAGACCGGCCAGGGTGGTCTCGGCCATCGGCTGCAGCGCGCCACCGATGGCCGCGGCACTGGCTTCGGCACCTTCGCGCAGCGACTGCTGCAGCGACAGGGCCAGGCGTTCCTGCAGCGCCTGGCTCTGCGTCAGGAACTCGGCCTGGCCTGCCAGCAGGCGCTCATTGGCGGCCGCACTGTGCTGTTCAAAGGTGCTGGTCATCGCCTGCAGGCGGTCGACCAGCGCCGGCAGCGCGGCGGACTGTGCCTGCAGCAGGCGCAGGGATTCGGCGCGCTGCCAGGCCTGCGAATACGGGTGCAGGTCGCCGGCAATGGCGCGGTCCAGCTGCTGCACGGCCTGCAGGCGGTCGCGGCGCAGCAGCGCGGCCAACAGACCGAGCATCGCCGAGCTGGCCACGCCGGCGATCGAGGTACCGAAGGCCACCGCCAGGCCCTGCACCGGCGAGGCCAGCGAGCCGCGGATCGCGGCCATGTCGGTCGCGCTCTGCAGGGCCAGGCCGGTGCCACGCAGCGTGTCCATCATGCCCAGCAGGGTGCCGAGCATACCCAGCAGCACCAGCAGGCCGACCAGGTACGGGGTCAGCACCGGCGCGGGCAGGGCAGTGCGCTCGCCTTCCACGCGCAGGCGCACGGCGTTGCGCAGGCCCATCGGCACGCGCTCCAGCCAGGGGGCGAGGCCTTCCTTTGCGCTGGACAGGTCGTTCAGTGCGGCGCGCAGGCCGTTGCTGGCCTGGCGGTAGCGGTACAGCTCCACGCCGCCGGCGATGTAGCAGGCCGCGATGATTGCCGCCACCGCTGCACCCAGCGGATGCACCGAAACGTAGCCAATGCCGATCCAGCACACGGCCAGCAGGCCGACAAGGAAAACAACGACATGGAGAGCAGTTCTGGACATGGTGTTCCGGTCAGTGGGAGCGCAGGGCGTCTTGCAGCCCTTCGATCGGGTGGAAGCGCAGCTGCAGCTCGGCGAGCAGCAGCGTGCGCATGTCATGGCGGAAGGCCGCGCGCCAGCCGGGCTGGCCATGCACGCGTTCAAAACGGGCGCCGAGCACCGCCGGCGCGGTGGCCAGCAGGCTGTGCTCGCGCGGGGTGAGGGTCTGTTCCATCACCGCATCAACCTCGGCCAGTCGCGCCAGCTCCGGCGAGACCTGTACCAGCTGGTCGCGCAGGCGGCCGCGCAGGCGCCCGGTGGCGGTCTGGATGGCCTGCTGCAGCACCCGGTAGCGCTGGCGCAGCGAAGCGAAATTGGGTGCGGCAGTCGCCTCGGCCAGGTCCAGCAGGCGCTCGGCCTCGGCGTCCTCGCGGATCGAGGCCAGCAGGCTGGCATGGGCCTGGGCGCAGTCGGCCAGTACATCCTCGGCCCCCTCGGCAGCTTCGCCGGGCTCGGGCAGGCGTCCGCCCAACGCGCCGGACAGGGCCACGGCACGGCTCCAGTCCACCCACTGGCCGAGGCGATCGGTCAGAGCGGGACTGCTGGCCGGCATCGCGCCGTCGCTGAGACGGGCGAGCAGGCGGAGGAACTCCGGTCCACCCAGGACCGGCTGCGCTGCGTTCGCCATCAAGGGGTGAGGGGCCAAAAACCGCTGATTTTACAGCCAGATGACCCCGGCTGGATGAAGGCGGGGCGTGGGGGGGCGGTACCTGCAGGCGCGACAAGGCTTAGAATGTCCGGCTGCATCCACCCGCTCGACCCTTGGAGTACCCCCATGACTGTTGCGCAGTTCTACCCGATCGGCACCCCCGGACAGCCCTGGGGCGACGTGGAACGCGCACAGTGGCGGGCCCGCCAGCAGCGCCAGCGCAGCTACCACGATGACGTGGTGGCCGCCCTCGAACGCCTGGACGACAGCGTTTTCGACGTGATCCAGTACGGCCAGCTGGACTATGCGCCGGACCATTATCCGCTGTTCGCGGTGGTCAACCACGACTGGAACCCGGCGCTGCCGACCGCGCTGATCACCGGCGGCGTACATGGCTACGAGACCAGCGGCGTGCACGGCGCCCTGCAGTTCCTGGAACAGCAGGCCGAGCGTTACCTGGGTCGGCTGAACCTGATCGTGGCGCCGTGCGTCAGCCCGTGGGGCTACGAGCGCATCCAGCGCTGGAACCCGGATGCGATCGATCCGAACCGCAGCTTCCGTGACGGTGGCCAGATCGAGGAAGCGGCCGCCCTGATGCGCTGGGTGGCCGAGCGCAAGCCGAACCTGCTGGTGCACCTGGACCTGCACGAAACCACCGACAGCGACCTGCACGAGTTCGATCCGGCGCGTTGCGCCCGCGACGGCAAGCCGTTCGAGCGCGACACGATTCCCGATGGCTTCTATGTGATCGGCAACAGCGAAGACCCGCAGGCCGAGTTCCAGAAGGCCCTGATCGCCGCAGTGGCGCCCATCACCCACATCGCTCCGGCCGATGCCGACGGCAACCTGGTCGGCCTGCCGCTGCAGTCGCCGGGCGTGGTCTGGGGCGAGTCGCGTTCGATCGGCGCCTGCGCCGGCTTCACCGACGCACGCTTTGCCACCACCACCGAGGTCTACCCGGACAGCCCGCGCACCAACCCGCAGGAATGCAACGACGCCCAGGTGGCGGCGGTGTGCGCCGGCCTGGATTTCGCCCTGGCGGCGCAGTAGCGCATCAACACGAGGTAGCGCCGGGCCCTGCCCGGCGGGTCGGGCGTGCGCTAGCCCAGCAGGATCACGCCCCACACCGTACCGACCATCAGCAGCGCGGTGGTCTGTGCGGCGCTGCCCATGTCCTTGGCGTTCTTGGATAGTGGGTGGTGGTCAAGCGAGATGCGGTCGACCACCGCTTCGATGGCCGAGTTGAGCAGTTCCACCAGCAGGCTGATGAAGCAGGCCGCCAGCACCACGGCGCGTTCGACCCTGCTGATGTCCAGCAGGAACGCGGTGGCGATCAGCAGTGCATGCAGCAGCAACAGCTGCCGGAAGGCTGCTTCGCCACGGAAGGTGGCAATGAAGCCATCGCGCGAATGGATCAGCGTATGGAAGATACGGCGAAGCCCGGTCTTGCCGTGCGGGTACTTGCCGCTGTCCCTGGGGTGAAGTGGCTGCATGCCGGTCCTGCCATGAGTTGACCTCACGACAGGATGTGCATGCAGGCGTCGGGAAGGCGTCGGACGCCCGTTGGATTTTCCTTCAGCCGCCTTGGCGCTGCGCCTGGATGGCCTGGTCGAGGGCGTCCAGCTCATCCGTCGGCGAGGCCAACCATGCCGGGTACGCCTCGGTCTCGACGAAGGCGGAGGATCGCAGCACGTCATCGAACGCCGGATTGTCCTTCTCCGCATGGCGCAGCAGGCCGGACATCAGCCCGCAGATGCGGACTGCGGCCTGGAAGGCGCCCTGCAATGAACCGGCCGGCTCGGTGACCGTGTTGAGGAAGGCCGCATAGGCCGGCCCATCGAAGACGAAGTCCTCGCGCCGCTGGAAGGCATCACCGTTGAGGTTGGCTTCGCCAGAGACGTGCCGCGAGAATCCCCAGGACCAGATGTCGAGGAAACGCAGGTCATCCAGCATCCGGCGCGCATCGTCATTCAGTGGAACGGCGCCGGACAGGGCGTGCTCCAGCGTGGCCGCCGCGAAGGGCTCGGTGCCCTCGTGGGCCAGGAAATCGCTCAGGCAGCGCAGGGCACCGGGATGATGCGGGTCCAGCTGCAGCGCCCGGTAGATCACCCGCGCACCTTCGACGTGACGGCCCTGGGCGATGAAGATGTTGAGGGCATGGTGCGCGAGCTGGTCGGCGCTGAGGTCGGCAATGCGGGTCATCGGGTCTGGCGGGCATGGACGAAAGGTGTGCGCCAGTCTGACAGATCGCTCAATCGGCCGGGCTGCGTGAATCGCGGATCGAATAGATCACCGAGAAGTCCTGGGGAGGAGTGAGGTGCCGCTCGCGCATCAGCGCGCGTAGGTTCGCCAGAAAAGCACGTGGTCTTCGGCCGTGTTGACGGCGACGAAGACGGATTTTCCGGATTCGGGCGCGCAGCGAAAGACGCGGTACGACGACTTGAGCGTCCCGTCGCCCGGCCACCAGTATCGATCGAACGCAACAGGATCGCTGCTACTGAATGTCGTTGCCTGGCAATCCGCCGGCAGCTGCAGTGATGCCGCAGGGGGTTTGGTGAAGGCCAGCGCGCTGGTGTTCGAGTCGAGGTCATGTACCTCCCGCAGATCGGTCGCCGCTTGCGGCACCCAGCCGGGAATCCACCCCTTGTTCACCCTGTCGGAGTCAAGCGCCTCCTGCAGGGTGTCGAACGAACTGTCCATCACCATACCGCAGGCGCATAGCGCGATACAGAACGTCACGACAATGGCGCGCCTGGCCCATGCAACGGGGCTGGTCATCCTCGTCATGCTCTGCGGAAAGCAGCCTACCCACTTCTTAGGGCGGCAAGCGCTTGAGCCGCGCTTCCAGCCCCGGTCGTACGGCCGGTCGCAGGGTTCTGCATGGCGCTGCGCCTTGCGCGCGTACTGCTGCATGAACAGGCCGATCTCCTGCGCGATCCTGTCCTTCCGGCTCTTGCCTGCCATCGACGGGCGTCCCTGTGTTCATCCTGAATCATCGGTCGGCGCACGCCAGCACGGATGACGGGCGCCGCAACAGGCCGGTTTGACGTTGAGGAAGGTCTGCGCGGATGATGCGCGGGCGCGCGGCGCAGGAGGGGATCTGTCAATGGGGCAACTTGACGTGGTGGAGCATGCCGGTGTTCCCTTTACCCGCTATGCCAGCCGTGAATGCAGTGGTCTCTGTGCGCAGCGATGGTGGTATGAGAACCGGTTGGGCCTGGATACCGAAGCCTGGTCGGTGGAACTGGATGCTTCCGATCGCGTGCTCGCAACGTCGCGCTTGACGTCACCCTAGAAGACCGCGACGAACGCATGCGCATCCATCGACCTTTCGTCTTCATCGCAAGCCTGGCCCTGATGGCGTTGTGCGGACTGATGGGCGTACTGGTGCTCATCCATGGCTTCAACGAGCAGGGCCTGCGCTGTGGCAGGCTGTGCTCACTGGAGGTCTCCCTCCGCCTGCTCTTCGGTGATCGGGGATTCGAACTGCTGGTGGCGATGGGACTGTTTGCCACAGCGCTGATGTGCGCGTATATCGCACTGCGGGAGGGCATGCATGCCGGGCGGCCGCGGAGGCAGGTGCAGCGTCGGGGGCGCAAGCGCCGCCGACCGTCACAGCCCCGGTCGTGAGTATCCCTCCACGTGGCGTGCTGCCGCGCGGAGGGACACCGCAGGAGGTCTCAGCGATGCAGCGCGTCGATGATCAAGCCGGTCGCGATCTCCACCAACAGATACTCGGTGTCGGACTGGCGCACCCAGCGCTGGCCGCGACCCGGATTGCGCAGGTCGTAGCGCGCGTAGTCGTCTACCCAGTAGCGGCGGTCCACTTCGGCCCAAGGCAGGCGGTCGCCACGACGCCAGGCCTTCTTCTGCCAGCCCGGCGGCGGCGCATCGCGGTTGTGCGGGCCACCTGCATGCGGCGGCGGGCCGTTGCCGCGGGCGTGGTGCGGCGGATCGGCGAAGGCGGGGGCCGCAGCCAACGCGGTGGCGGTGGTCAAGGCGATGGCAAGCAAACGTGTGGTCTTCATGGAGATGCCTCCGTCATGGCCGCGGCATGCGGCGCTGTGGCGGGAATACGGGTGTGCGCGGCACTTTCCTGAACACACGGCGTGACGTGCAGTCGCCGTCCCGGAACGGATCAACGGGTCCCGTCCCGGGCCGGATCCGTTGCGCCCCAACCACCGCCCAGTGACAGGAACAGATCCATCTGGCGATCGACCCGGTCCGCGCGCGATGCGGCCAACGCGGACTCCGCATCTGCCAGTGCGGCCTGGGCCGAAAGCACATCGAGAAAATCGATCCTGCCGAAACGGTAGAGCTGCTGCGCCTGCCCCGCGGCCCGCGCTGCGTCCCCACGCGCCTGTGCCAGGCTGCGCTCGCGTTCGAGCTCCTGCGTGCAGGCAGAAAGCGCAGTCTCGGTCTGGCGCAGTGCCTGCAGCACCGCGCCGTCAAAGGAAGCAAGAGCGGTATCTGCATTGGCACCGGCCGCTGCGATGCGGGCCTTGGTGGCGCGGCGGTTGGGCCAGTGCCATGACAGCAGCGGCCCGACGCTCGCCCCGAAACCGTTGGCGGAAAGCAGCTGCCCTCGCATGCCCGCCGTGCCCAGGGACGCGCCCAGGGTGACCTGCGGATAGAGTTCCGCGGTCTCTACGCCGATCATGGCCGTGGCCGCGGCAAGGCTCCGCTCGGCGGCACGTATGTCGGGGCGCCGCTGGAGCAGCTGCCAGCCCTCACCGACCGGCAGCGCCTGCCCCAGCTCCGGGGGGCGCGGGCACGCTTCCGCCTCCCTCGGATAGTCTGCCGGCACCCTGCCCATCAGCGCGGCCAGTTCGAACAGTGCGGCCTGGCGCTTCGCCAGCAGGTGCGGCACCGCCGCCGCGCTGCGGTTGACCGCCGCTCCGGCACGGCTGACATCGAAGTCCGTTCCGCGCCCGCCCGCGGCCAGGCGACGGGTTGCCTCCAGCGTGGCGCGCTGTATCGCCAGCACCTGCCGGGTCGCAGCGAGCGTGTGATTGCTTGTGCAGATCTGGAGATAGGCACGGGTGACAGCAGCAGCGACGACCACGCGGACCTGGTCGCGTGCCGCAGCGACAGCCTCCGCGTCGGCGTTGGCGGCTTCGATGCCGCGGCGGATGCCGCCTGCAAGATCCAGTGGATAGGAGAGGTGAAGGCCCAGCGCATAGGACTGCGGCGCGGCCGACGCCTGGGTGTAGCCACCGGCACGGGTGAGCGTGCCCGATGCATCCACGTCGGCCTGCACGGCACCGCGCGCGCGGTACTCCAGCACGGTAGCGCTGGCGCGCCGAAGATTGGCATCAGCGGCGCGCAGGTCGGTGTTGGCCGCCAGTGCTTCGCGCACGTAGCCGTCAAGCTGGGGGTCGCCATACAGTTGCCACCACCGATCGGGTGGCGCGTCGTGGCTGAACGATGCCTCCTTGCCCGAGACGAACGGCTGCGCCGCGCGTGTGGAGGCAGAGGCGGCATTCGCAGGCAGGTGATAGTCGGGGCCGGAGACGCAGGCCGTCATCGGCAGCAGCAGGGCAAGCAGCCCACCGCGTAGTGTTCGCAAGCTCACTTGCAGGCTCCCTGTGCCGAGGGCGTGATGGTCACACTCGCAGTGCGACCGACGATCAGGCGGGTATCCGGCCGCGCATCATCAATGCGGATGCGTACCGGGATCCGCTGTGCCAGCCTCACCCAGGTGTACGTCGGCGCTACGGCGGGGAGCAGGTTGTGCGTGCTTGAGCGCTGATCGTCGGCAATGCCGGCGGCGATGGTATCCACCTGCCCGCGCACGTCGTGGTCGTCGCCCATCAGCCGGGCCACGGCGGCATCGCCCTCGGTGATGCAGCCCAGCTTGGTTTCCTCGAAATAGCCCTCGATGCGCAGGCTGCGGGTGTCGATCAGCGCCAGCGCCTGTGCCCCCGGCTGCAGGTAGTCGCCCGCGTGCAGGTCCAGGTTGGTGACGATGCCATCGGTGGTCGCGCGCACCTCGGTGCGTTGCACATTGAGCCGGGCAACGCGCTGTTCGGCCCGCGCCTGTGCCAGGGCGGCCAGCTCGGTATCGACCTTGGCGGCATTGCGTTCGCGGGTTTCCGAAGCGACCAGGTTGCCCAGTGCGTTGTCCCGCGTCGATTCGCGGCGGGCCAGCGCCAGCGTGGCGCGTGCGCTGCTGGCCGCTGCGTCGGCCTTCACAAGTGCGGCAGCGAAGCGCGGCTGGTCCAGCACCAGCAGCAGCTGTCCGGCGCTCACCCGCTGGTTATCGTGCACCAGCACCTGGGTGACCAGCCCCCCCATGTCTGATGCAACGCGCACCACGTCGGCACGCACCCGTCCATCGCGCGTCCACGGGCGTGTTTCGTAGCGATGCCAGATGGCCAGTGCAGCGACGACGGCAATTGCGAACACCACCAGGGTTGCGCTCCAGCGCCCGATGACAGCAAGCGTGTGTTTCATCTCATTTCTCGAACAGGGGCGCGAGCCGGATCATCAGCTCCGCCAGGATCACGAACAGGGACAGGCCCACCAGTGGCCACGCGGCGAACAACCGGTACAGACCGAGGCTGGCGAGGAAACGTGAGGTCAGTACCGACACCGCCAGCGCGGCGACGGCCACCGCAAGCAGGCCGGGAATCAGCACGCCGTCAATCGAAAGATCAGGAAGCATGAGCTCAGCGCCGATGAGTGAGCGGAGATACGAGAAGGTCGCGGCGCAACCCGCAGAGCAGGTGCGACAGCTGCTCCCGATCAGCCCCGCTGCTGGCCGCGGCAGCCTCGCGCATGCGGTCCAGCAGTTTCAGAAGATGGATGTCGCCACTGCTTGGCGCGCGTGTGCGCATCCTGAAATGTGCGGCGATGCGCTCGACCAGCGCGGCGTGAAGCGACTGCGTGCGCGGATCGACCAGGCGCCTGCCCAGTGCGCGGAGTTGGCTGGATGCACGTGCCGCACGAACCTCCGCAAACAATGCCCGCAGGTCGTGTGCCGCGCTGGAACGGCCCTGCAGCCTGGGAGCGAGCAGCCCGATTCGATCCAGCATGCGGCTGAGCCAGGCCCGGGTCAAATCACCTTGTCCGGCGGCGTGTCGTGCGATGTCCCGACGGATCGAACGCTCCAACCGAGCGCGGTTGCGGCCCGCATCGGCGGTCTGGAACAGCTGCATGCTGCACAGTGCCACCGTCGTACCGATGAACAACGCAACGCTGTTGTTGAGTGCGCCGACGATATTGATCGCATTGGTCGCACCCAGGCCGGCGATGAGCGGGAAGGTCAGCACCACGCCCAGCGCGGCCATGATGTAGGGCGGCCGGGCCAGGAACGATCCGCACAGCAGCAGCACCGGCGCGAGCGCGGCGACCAGGCCGGCGATACCCGACAGCGAAGGAATGATCACCAGGGCGTACACAAGACCGACGGCGACACCGATGGCGGAGCCGACCAGGTAGCGCATAACATGCGGCGCAGGCGCTTCGATCGTGCCGAACAGCACGCACGCCGTGCCGATGATGGACACCGCCGTGGCGCCCTCCGACCAGCCGGTGACGATCCACAGAACGCAGCTCAGCAGGATGCCCACGAACGCGCCCAGCGCGCTGCGCAGGGCAAGCTGATGATCCCGGTGAAGCGCCGCACCACGCGCATGTCGCGCAAGGCGAGCAGGTACATGCAGGCGCCAGTCGGGCCGGGCAGTGTGCAGTTGCGCCTGCAGCACGCGGCAGTCGGCGTGGGCCAGGTCGAGCTCGGCCTGTTGCGTGGCGAGGCTGGCCTGCAGCAGATCGCGCCAGCCGCTTGCATCCATTGTGCCGGCCTGCGGTGAACGCAGCCGAGCGATGGAATCTTCCACCGCGCTGGACAGCATCAGGACGTCCAGCATCCGGTCATGCAGGGCGCGCAGGATCTGCACCTGGGCCACGCCGTGGGCGCTGTCGAAGGGCAGGTGGATCGACAACACGTGCAGATCAAGCAGGTCGGCTGCCACTTTCGAGCGGTCCGTCACCAGCACCGTGTCCGATGCACCGGCGCGCATGTCCCGTGTCCATCGTTCCGCATCATCCAGCACGGCAGCAACCCGTGCGCGCACGCGCGACGAAACCCGGCGCGGCAGCACCAGCCCATGTACCAGCGTGGCGGCCAGGATGCCGATGGCGATTTCCTGCACCCGCGTGATGGCGATGGTGAACACGTCTGCCGGCACCATCACCGCAGGAAACCCGATCAGGCTGGTGGTATAGCCGGCCAGCAGGAACGCGTAGGCACGCGGCGTGCGGTCGAGCATCGCCAGGTACAGGCACAGCGCCATCCACGCGGCGAGCGCGGCGCTCAGCACCAGGGGTGCATTGGCGAAACGTGGCACCAGCGCGAGGTGGCGACGGCCCCGCCCACGGTACCGAGCAGGCGGAACAGGCCGCGGCTGAGTGTCGCCCCGGAAAGGGGCTGCGACACCAGATAGACCGTGCCGATCACCCAGAACGGGCGATTCAGGCCGATCCGCAGGGAGACATACAGCCCCAGCGACGCGGCGAGCAGGCATTTGAGCGAGAACAGCACGGCCTCCTGGTCGGTCCGGAGGGCAGGGCTTTTCAATCGGGCGAATGCCTGGAGCAGGTGGGGAAGGAAAGGTGTGGGGAGGTGCATGCGGCTCATGCTAGTGATCGGCCGCAACGACTAATTTCGCTACAATGACAATCAATCGCTAAAATCGGTCAATGTGAGAATGGCTCGCATTTCGCTCCCCGGCTTTGACCTGGACCCGGACGAGACCGACCGCCCGGCGGTTGCCAGCCGCCTGCAGGTGGCCGAGCACGACGCAGAGATTCCCGTGCATGAACACCGCAAGGGCCAGCTCATTCTTGCGCTGCATGGCGCGGTGACCTGCGAAGTGGCCAATGCGTTGTGGATCGTTCCGCCCCAGTGTGGCGTCTGGATCCCGGGCGGCATGCCGCACAGCAATCGCGCCACCGCCAACGCGCGCCTGTGCTACCTGTTCGTCGAGCCCGGCGTCGTCGACCTGCCGGCGCAGTGCGTGACGCTGGCGATCTCGCCGATGCTGCGCGAGATGATCCTGCACCTGGCCGACGCGCCGCTGGACTACCCGCATGGCAGCCACACCGACCGGTTGGCGCGGGTGTTGCTGGACGAGCTGGTACAGATGCCGGCCGAGCATCTGTCGTTGCCGGTCAGCCATCACCCGAAGGTGCGTGCGCTGGCGGCGGCGCTGTCGGCGGATCCGGCAGATCGCAGCACCATCAGCCAGTGGGCGGTGCGCCTGGCCCTGGGCGAGCGCACATTGACCCGGCTCATCGAACGGGAAACGGGCTTGTCCTTCGGGCGCTGGCGGCAGCAGCTGCACCTGCTCATCGCCATTCGGGAACTTGCCACGGGCGCACCGGTACAACGCGTTTCCGAGACGCTGGGCTATGAGTCGGTGACGGCCTTCATCACGATGTTCAAGAAGGCGCTTGGCCTTTCCCCGGCGCGGTACTTCGCGGTGCGCTTGCGTGGGCGGTAGCGGGGAACAACGGGCGAAGCCGTTGCCTGGAACGGCTACTTCGAGGTGTCGGAGACCGATTGAATCGCGGCCACCACCGCAGCGGGTTCCTCGCGCTGGAGGGTGAGGCCGGTTGCCAGGTAGCGGTGCGAGCCGCGTGTGAAGCCCGGGAAGAGCAGGGCGTGTGTGGGAGATTGTGCTGGTAGTTTTGTGAGCTATGAACACGGACTCCCTGTAGAGGAAGTCATGGGAGCCCGGCGTAGGCCGCTGAATGGCCACGGATGCTTGAATCTGTGACCGGTTACGCGACTCCACACTTGAATGTGCAAGCGTCCTCGCCGATAAAGGCGGCATGTGGCACTGCCGCATTCCGGACCAGGGACGATCCGATGCACGACGCGTGGGCTCAGCTCCGCGTTCTCGTTCCCGCCGGCGCTGTGTTCGTCCAGGAAGGAGAACAGGGATGTTGGAACGACTGAAGACCCTCTCGCGTGCCGCGCTGGCGATTGTTGCCGCTGGCTGCATTGCGCCGGCTGTTGTACAGGCGCAGGAAAGCAAGATCACCTGGCGTATTTCGCAGCCCGGTGGCGATGCGACCCAGTACAAGACCCAGCAGGCGGCGGTGGCCGGCATCAAGAATCTGCCGGCGCCCAGCCCCTTCCCGCCGGAGTTCCAGTTCGGCTGGCAGTACGTCGACAAGATCAAGTCGAAAGTCGTGGACTTGAACGGAAACACGGCGATTACCTACTGGATGGGAAAGACTCAGCCCTCCGATCCTGACTGGACTTACTACGGCGCGGGTGATGGTGGCTTCCTGTCCGAAGAGGAAGTGCTGGAAGCGCTCATTGCAGACTTGCAGGACATCAATCCCCAGTGTCCTGGGGAAACTGCTGTGCCGGAAGGAGAATGGGGCCCAACTGCTCCAGGGATGGACGGAATTTCGGAGGTCAGGGAGTACCGGGTCACCGGCATGCTGGGCAGCAATTCGGCGGAGTCTCCGTGCGTGCCCTTCGACGCAGGAACGACAGGGCTTGCTCGCATGCGACGCTTGAACTGCCCGATCCCCTTCACGCAGTGGTCCAACACACACAACGCCTGCGTCAGCGAAGAATTCGTTGCAACCATCACCTCGAAGTCGCAGAAGTGCGACAAGGACGGCGGCAACGGTAGCTGCCCCATGTCCCGCAACGATACAGCGGCGAACATGAGTCCGATTCCCGACAAGGACCCGGCCTCCAACGGCGGTACCTGCGACGGCAATGTCGGCAACCCATGTGATGTCAAAACGGGCGAGAAGTACGAGATCGCGCCGGACTTCGATCTGGGCTGGATCGCGCTGACGCGCTTCCATCACTCCGGCATCTCCACCTCATCCGGTGGCTTCGGCTATGGCTGGACCCATTCGCTGGGCGCCCACCTGGCACTGGACGGCGTTGACAGCGTGGGCATCATTGAAAGCACCGGTTTCCAGCGTGCATTCAAGAAGATCGGCCAAGCCTATGAGGCGGACGACGACAGTGGTGACCGTCTGGTCCAGAACGGCAACTGGACACTGTACTCGGCGGATTCCATCTCGACCTTCGGCGCGGACGGGCGTCTGGCCGCCAAGCGCTTCGCGGATGGCACGTCGCTGACCTATATCTACGACGACAGCGACCGCCTTGCGGCGGTCACGCACAGCAGTGGCCGCACACTGGAGTTCGTTTACCAGTCCAACGACTATGAGGCGCTGATCAGTTCGGTGCTGGTCGAAGGCATTGCGCTCGCCACCTATACCTACACGCCGCAGAACCAGGTCGCCACGGTGACCTATGCGGGTGGTGGTGTGCGGACGTATCACTACGAGAACCAGGACTTCCCCCAGCACCTGACCGGCATCACCGCCGAGGACGGTCGCCGCTACAGCACCTTTACCTACGATTCCATCGGTCGTGTGATCTCCAGTCAGCATGCCGGCGGTGCCGATGGCGTGACACTGGCCTACAGCCCCAATGGCGGTGCGGTGGTGACCGACGCGCTGGGGCGGCAGACCGACTACACCCTGACACCCGGCGGCGACACCGCGCCGTCGCGCAAGGTGACCGGCCTGACGGATTCGCAGGGAACCGTCAGCCGAACCTACTACGACCAGAGTGTCGACTTCCGCCGGCGTCTGGATACCTACACCGATCGCCGCGGCATCCAGACCAAGCACACCTATGCGCAGGGCACCGATCCGGTAAGCGGTCGTGCCGTCAGCATCCATACCGTGACCGAAGCGGTCGGCTTGCCCGAGCAGCGTGTGGTGACCACGGCGCGCGACGTCGAAACCAATGCGGTACTGACCACCCGGATCGGTAGCCGCGAAACCCGCACGGCCTTCAATGCCCGACGCCAGCCGACGGCCAACACGGTGACCGACACCGCATCCGGCCAGACGCGCATCACCAGCTACACCTACTGCGAAGCTGCGGACGTGGCTGCGGCAGGCAGCTGCCCCGTGGAAGGGTTGCTGAAGAGCGTGGACGGCCCGCGCACGGATGTGGTCGATACTGTTACCTATGCCTACTACCCGGCGGATGACGCAGGGTGCGCGACCGGAGGTGCCTGCAGCTATCGCAAGGGCGACCTGCGCAGCGTGACCAATGCGCTGGGCCAGACGGTCGAGACCTTGGCCTACGACGCGTTCGGACGGTCGTTGTCGGTCAAGGACGCCAACGGCGTGGTGACTGATTACACCTACCATCCCCGCGGCTGGCCGACCTCCATCACCGTGCGCGGCGCGACCACTGCCGAGGATCGGGTCACCCAGCTGAGCTACTGGCCAACCGGCCAGGTGCAACAGATCACCGAGCCCGACGGCAGCAGCGTTTCCTATGTCTACGATGCGGCGCTGCGCTTGACCGATATCGAGGACAACGCGGGCAACACGATTCACTACACGCTGGACAATGCCGGCAATCGCCTCAAGGAAGACACGCTCGATGCAGGCGGCACGCTACGTCGCACCTTGGCACGGACGTTCAACACACTCGGCCAGCTGACCGCGCTGAAGGACGCAGGCAATCACGCCACCGGCTTTGCCTACGATGCCAACGGCAACCCGCAGACCGTGACCGACGCCCTGCAGCGCGTGACCAGCCAGCAGTACGACCCGCTGAACCGCCTGGCCCAGACCCTGCAGGACGTCGGCGGCGTCGCGGCGGAGATCCGCAGCCAGTACAACGCGCTGGACCAGGTCACCCAGGTCACCGACCCGAAGGGTCTGCATACCACGTACGCCTACAACGGTTTCGGTGATCTGACCGGACAGGTCAGCCCGGACAGTGGCGCCAGCAGCTTCACTGTGGACGCCGCTGGCAACCGCAAGACCGCTACCGATGCGCGTGGCGTCACCGCCACCTATCACTACGATGCACTCAACCGCCTGATCGGTATCGCCTACCCGGACCCCAATCTGGATATCGGCTATAGCTATGACGTGGCGCCAGCGGTCTGTGCCGCCGACGAACGCTTTGCCAAGGGACGTCTGGGGCAGGTGCTGCACGCCAATGGCAGCACCCAGTACTGCCATGACCGCTTCGGCCAGGTCACCCGCAAGGTGCAGACCGTCAATGGTGTGACCACCACCCTGCGCTATGCCTACAGCAAGTCGGGTCGCCTGACCGCGTTGACCTACCCCGACGGCAGCGTGGCCGACTACGTGCGCGATACCCAGGGCCGCATCAGCCAGATCGGCCTGACCCGGCCTGGCCAAGCGCGCCAGATCGTGGTGAACAACGTGACCTACGCGGCCTTCGGCCCGGCCACCGGCTGGACCTATGGCAATGGTCGCCAGCTGCAGCGTCCGCTGGACCTGGACTATCGCCCGCAAGCGGTGCATGACCCGGCCGCGGGCGGCCTGTCACTGGGCTACGGCTATGACCCGGTCGGTTCAATTACCGAGCTGAAGAACGGCGCAGGCTCGTCGGTGCTGGCCAAGTACGCCTACGACGCGCTGGGTCGCCTGATCCAGACCCAGGACGGTGCGACCGGCACGCCGATTGAAACCTATGCGTATGACGCCACCGGCAATCGCACCGCGCTGACCACCTCGGCGGGCACCGCCAGCTACACCTATCCCGCAACCAGCCACCGGCTGACCGCAGTGGATGGCGAAGCGCGCAACCATGACGCTGTGGGCAACACCACCCGAATCGGCAGCAAGACCTTCACCTACAACGATGCCAACCGCATGAACGCGGTGAAGCAGGGTAACGCCACACTGGAGAGCTACGCGTACAACCATCGTGGCGAGCGCGTGCTGCGTACTCCGGCTGGTGGCGCTGCTCAGATCACCCTGTATGACGAGACGGGGCAATGGCTGGGCAACTACTCGGCCACGGGCCAGGCGCAGCAGCAGGCCATCTGGCTGGACAATTATCCGGTGGCGCTGATCAACGTGCCGAGTACCGGCGTGCCAGAACTGGCCTACGTCCAACCAGATCACCTGGGCACCCCGCGCGTGGTGATCGACCCGGCGCGCGATGTCGCGATCTGGGAGTGGAGCAACAAGAGCGAGGTATTCGGCAACCAGATTCCGAGTGCTGACCCGGATGGCGATGGTGTGGTGTTCGAGCTGGCGCTGCGCTTCCCGGGCCAGCAGGCGATGGATGCAAGCGGGTTGTTCTACAACTACCAGCGCGAGTACGACCCATCCGTGGGGCGCTACTCTCAGAGTGATCCGATTGGGTTGCTGGGAGGAATTGGCACCTATTCCTATGTGGGAGGCAACCCTCTTATTGGCTTGGATTCACTAGGCCTTTGCGAGCAGACATCGGTTTGTCGAGCGCTACCTGGCATGTCAGGATTTAGCGAGGCTGCGCGAGCTGCTTACTTGGCGAATCCGTCCTCTCCCCTCGACAAAATATGGCCTTTCAGTGTGCTGCGTGGAACGCGAATTCATGTACAGTTTGCATTTAATGTAAAGGCCCTTGGAGGCCCGTACGATTCCGAAGTTTCTTACTTGAACGGCATCGTTGTAGATTATGGAACTCCAGGATCAGTTCGCGCCGACGGTGTATATGGACCCAGGGCGTACCCAAAGTATGTGGTCGAGTTGAAGTCGGGAGCGGCTGGTCTGACCGCGGCAGAAATTCGCAATTACTACACACACCTGCCCAAGGGAACTATACTTTGCGGTGTTCTGGAAAGGTCGGTGCCCTAGCATGAGATCCATTGCACTTTGGAGAATGAAGCGCGAGGCCAAGAGGAGCGGTCTGCGAGTCGTTGGCAATTTTTTGATCGCGTTACATACGCGCGATGTTATCTCAGGCTTCACATTGGATCCTGCGCCATCCTCTACCTACATATGGACCTTCGTAATTCCGACATATGATGATTTGCCCTACCTGCACATGTCTCTAGGTCAGAGGATTGCAAGCGCGGAAGTGGATAAAGTTTTTTTTTGTGGAATGCATGAGGCGCATATCAAAAAGCTTGAGGCAGTGAGAACGGCGGCAGACTTGTTGCTCTATGTCGACAGTCTTGACTTCACAAGCGACTATTCAGAATGGGTAAAGTACATATCCGCCATCCGGCTGGGCGATTTCGTGGCGGCGGACGCGACGCTGAAGACGCTTTTGAAGTTGCCAATGTCCAATGCTATTAAAAGTAGATTAGATGCGATTCTTTCTGTGCTGAAGAATGGCGGTGAATCGGGCGCGCAGCATCTTTTGGATGCGTGGTCTGTTCAGACGGATCGATTAGTGGGCGGCAGCTCCTGGGGCAGCGGACGGTAGCGAATCGTCGCGCTGCACGCAGCCCCAATGCAGCAGGGAATACCACGCTCTGACAGCAGATCGTTTACCTGCAGCGATACCAACCGCATGAACGCGGTGAAGCAGGGTAATGCCGTGCAGGAAAGCAACGCCTACAACCATCGCGGCGAGCGCGTGCTGCGTACCCCTGCCGGTGGAACTGCCCAGATCACGCTGTATGACGAAGCAGGGCAGTGGCTGGGCAACTACTCGGCCACGGGTCAGGCGCACCTGTGGCGTTGATCAACATGCCGGGTACCGGCGTGCCGTTGCTGGCCTACGTCCAGCCGGATCATCTGGGCACACCGCACGTGGTGATCGATCCGGTGCGCGATGTGGCGATCTGGGAGTGGAGCAACAAGAGCGAGGTATTCGGCAACCAGATTCCGAGTGCCGATCCGGATGGTGATGGTGTGGCGTTCGAACTGGCGTTGCGCTTCCCGGGCCAGCAAGACGGAAGCCGCTACCTTGTGCTGCCAGGTCTGATAAAAGGAAATCCGATCAATCAGATCGTTGATCCTTGCGAGAGAACCATCAAGAATGTGGCTTTGCCAGGTCGCCAATTTGGCGGATCGGTCACTGTTTCAATTCAACAGAGGAGCGGTGTGGCGGGTGCGCATATCGTTGGAACTGTTATCGGGCCGAATCCGATCATGAATCAGCTTATGGGGCCGATGAATTTTGAGTATCTCGGTTCCCGCGCCGCGAGGTCTTTGGGGTCATGAATAATGTGCTAAATAAGGGCTCAAGGCGCCGATTGGTGTTCGCTCTGTTTCTGCTCCTATGGTTCGTAAAATCTATTTTGGGATTCATTGCTGTCGCAGGACGAGATGCTCCTGGCTACCCGGGCGCTGTGAGTGGCTTCCCATATCCGTATCTTGGAGACGCGACATTTTACGTTGTAATGCCGGCTATGTTTGTAGGGCTTAACGTGATCATGTTTTTGTTCGCGAGCAGGATTCCGAAATGATTAGCCATCATCGTTGCGGCGCTGCAATTATTTACTCTGCTGATGCTCCTGTTTCTTGGTGCAGGAGGAATTTAAGTGAGCTGCATATCCGAAGCCCCGCTCACGCGGGGCTTCTCTTTCACCTGCAACGATGCCAACCGCATGAGCTCGGTGAAGTTGGGTGACGCCACAATTGAGAGCTACGGTTACAACCATCGCGGCGTGCGCGTGCTGCCTACCTCGGGTAGTGGCGTAGCGCAGATCACCCTGTACGACGAAGCAGGGCAGTGGCTGGGCAACTACTCGGCCACCGGCCAGGCGGAGCAGCTGGCCATCTGGCTGGACAACTACCCGGTGGCGTTGATCAATGTGCCGGCTACCGGCGTGCCGGAGCTGGCCTACGTGCAGCCGGATCATCTGGGCACGCCGCGTGTCGTGATCGATCCAGCGCGTGATGTCGCGATCTGGGAGTGGAGCAACAAGAGCGAGGTGTTCGGCAGCCAGATTCCGAGTGCCGATCCGGATGGCGATGGTGTGGTGTTCGAGCTGGCGTTGCGCTTCCCGGGCCAGCAGGCGACGGAGGCGAGTGGGTTGTTCTACAACTACCAGCGCGAATAAGACGCTGCGACAGGACGCTATACGCAAGCGGATCCCATAGGCTTGTCCGGTGGCATTTCCGCGTACGGGTATTCGAATGCCTCTCCGCTTCTCGCGGCTGACCCACTTGGGCTTGAGCCCGTGTTCGATACAAGTACGTGCGGCGGACAGCTGGGAATGGTGACTTGTGATGGCAATGGAGGATTTCTGGTCAGTGTCTGCAATTCAGGCTGCGACAAGATATGCACCGTTATGCATGAGCGAAACCATAAGGCGTTATTGGAAAAGAGGGTTCCTAATGCCTGCGTGGGTAGGCCCAAAGGTGCAAGTCCATTCCCAAAGAACTGGGAATATGGTGGGATCGAGCATCGGCAGCTGGCAAATGAGCTTGAGTGCCGTGCATATCAAGAGCAGATGATCTGTGCAACTCGGCTGCGCGGCGGCGGACTCGGAGGCGCCGCAGTAGACAAGGCTTACAGCAGGGCAGTAAAGGAAAGGAGCGACAGGCAATGCGATGCAATCGGATACTAGCCATCCTCTCGCTCGTTCTGGGCCAGCTGGGGTGCCGGGATGAGGTTGAGAGTTCAACGTACCCCATGGGTCAGACGGGAAAGAGTTGCACTGCCTACAAAGGCTTTGATCGCCAGCCTCCCGAAGTGGTTGTTACGGAACTGGCCAGACGGGGGTTGGACAGTCGCAGGTTGATCCATAAAACAGTTTGCGGCTCGATCACCAGCTGGGAGATCCTTCCCGCAGGGGCGTCAATCAATCGGATACCTCCCCCAGATACCTACGTGAACGTCTGGCTGAGGGAAGACGGCTCTGTTTCCGTCAGTACGGACCTCCCTTGATGTCGGCGCTCTGATGCTCACGCATCGGGCCAGCGCGCCTGCGCAATAGGTCAGCTAAGGCGAAGTCGCGCTCACTTGATGTCATCCGGGTGGACCGCGCGTGGCAATCGCTCGGTCGCCCGATGTCCCGGCTTGGGCGCGGAGCAGAAAGAGCGAAGTGTTTGGCAACCAGATTCCGAGTGCCGACCCGGACGGGGATGGTGTGGCAGTCGAGCTGGCGCTGCGCTTCCCGGGCCAGCAGGCGACGGATGCGAGTGGACTGTTCTACAACTACCAGCGCGAGTACGACCCGGCTGTGGGGCGCTATTCGCAGAGTGATCCGATTGGGTTGAATGCTGGCGTCAGTACGTATGGCTACGTGATCTCGAATCCCACCCGATTTATTGATCCGCTCGGGCTGACGACTACGCTGATAACGACATATAATTTCGGTATTGCAAACCACTCGGCGATTCATGTTTCGAGGCCTGGAAAGCCTGATTTCCTGTACGACCCTTCCGGCACTTACGCACCTGGTGGCCGTCGAGGAACAGGCGGGCTATTTGAGGGGCGCGATGCTAGCTTGGCCAGCTACAAAAAGTATCAGGTGGGAACTGGTAGCCGAGTTGAATTAACGGTAATCCCTTTGACTCCGGAGCAAGAGTTAACTCTCATTGCGAACGCGGAGGAATGGGGGGATGCACGTGGCTTCTGGTGTGCGAGCCACGTGTCCGGCGCGTTGGATGGAATGTGTGGGATAAAGCAAACACTCTTCCCGGGTGTTCTTCACAAGAGTGCAAAGGCGGCAGAATGTCCAGTCAAATGAAGGATAGGCTTATCTCATCATTGATATGCTTCACTCTATCTGTTTCTGTGAATTCTGCGGGATGGATATGGATATCCGCTTTCATGAAGATAGGAGCGATGCGAGTTCCATACGTACTGCTTCTCTCACTACTTCTTTCGGTTACATTCTATGCGCTCTCTCGATGCGAAAGTATGCGCCGCATCCCGCGAAGTTTAGTGGTGGGGTTGATCGCTGGTCTTGTACTCGGGGTCGTGGCTGTCACTTCTTCCAATCTGGCAATTGATGGGGGGGGCGCTTGCTTCTACAGAGCCTTGAGAGATTCGGAGCAACGGCGTTGGTAGCAGACCTTTGGCCGTCGCTATTACTTGGAAGCTGGCTTGTGGGGGCGGTCGCATTCTGCGGGGCGTCGGTTTACTTAAGGCGAGCGTTCCTGGGGACGCCATGAATAATCGCCGCAGAGCCTTGGATTTCGACCGCGCTGAATTGATCCTATGCCTGCGGCGCCACCGGTAATGGCCGCGCTGACCACCTCGGCGGGAACTACCAGCGGGAATACGACGCTGCGACCGGACGCTATACGCAAGCGGATCCCATAGGCCTGTCCGGCGGCATCTCCGCCTAGGGGTACTCGAGTGCCTCTCCGCTTCGCGCGGTTGACCCACTTGGGCTTGAGCCTGTGTTCGACACAAGTACGTGTGGCGGACAACTGGGAATGGTGACTTGTGATGGCAATGGAGGATTTCTGGTCAGTGTCTGCAATTCAGGCTGCGACAAGATATGCACCGTTATGCATGAGCGAAACCATAAGGCGTTATTGGAAAAGAGGGTTCCTAATGCCTGCGTGGGTAGGCCCAAAGGTGCAAGTCCATTCCCAAAGAACTGGGAATATGGTGGGATCGAGCATCGGCAGCTGGCAAATGAGCTTGAGTGCCGTGCATATCAAGAGCAGATGATCTGTGCAACTCGGCTGCGCGGCGGCGGACTCGGAGGCGCCGCAGTAGACAAGGCTTACAGCAGGGCAGTAAAGGAAAGGAGCGACAGGCAATGCGATGCAATCGGATACTAGCCATCCTCTCGCTCGTTCTGGGCCAGCTGGGGTGCCGGGATGAGGTGGAGAGTTCAACGTACCCCATGGGTCAGACGGGAAAGACTTGCACTGTCTACAAAGGCTTTGATCGCCAGCCTCCAGAAGTGGTTGTTGCCGAACTGGTCAGACGGGGGGTGGACAGTCGCAGGTTGATCCATAAAACAGTTTGCGGCTCGATCACCAGTTGGGAGATCCTTCCTGCAGGGGCGTCGATCAATCGGATACCTCCCCCAGATACCTATGTGAACCTCTGGCTGAGGGAAGACGGCTCTGTCTCCGTCAGTACGGACCGCCCTTGATGTCGGCGCTGCCCCTGATGCTCACGCATCGGACCAGCGCCCCTGTGCAATAGGCCTGCCAAGTGGGGAACTGCGCTCACTCAGCGTCATCCGGGTGAGCCTCGCGTGGTGATCGATCGGTCGTCCGATGTCTGGGCTTGGGAGTGGAGCAACAAGAGCGAGGTGTTCGGTGACTGGATCCGGAGTGCTGATCCGCAAGACGATGGAGTGGTGTTTGAACTCGGCCTGCGCTTTCCCGGCCAGCAGGTGACTCGCGCGAGTGGCTCGATCAAAACATCAAGGACGACTCTGCCGCTGACTCCGCTGCGGATCAGCTGGCAAATCGCCTCGGACGATCATCTGGACAAATGGACCGTACGGGGAGTTGCTCGCAGATGTGCGGGAGCTTATCGTCCGGGTGGAAGCTTCCCCTACTGATGACTCGGACGCCTCAAATGCACGCTGCCAAGCTGCTCCCAATCGTGACGCTGTCAATCACACTTTCTGGTTGCATGGAAGTTGCCAGCACCGAGTATGCAGACCGCAACCAAGCCGTCTCAAGACAAGCAATCGGTGAATCGAAGTGGTTGCCTTCATGGTTGCCTGAGGACGCAGTCAACATACGCGAGTCGCACGACATGGACACAAATGAATCGTGGCTGGTTTTCCGCCTTACCAGTGGGGTTCTTGCTTTGCCCGAAGACTGCAGGCTAGTGAGCAGGCCGGAGATGTCCGACGCGCGAGTCATGCGGAGATTTCCTCAGTTTGCCCGCAACGCGTGGTCGCGAGCGTCAAGCTATGGCGGCAAGTTCTATCTGTGCCCGGAGGGTAATGTTGGTCGCTGGGTCATGCGCGATGAACAGCTGGGCCTTGTTTACAGCGGAATAAAATTCTAGGTGGATGGACGGTCTCACCTGGCAAGCGAATGCGTGAGTGGCATTTGGCAGCCTCCTTTTCCGGCACCTGATTCGGCAATTTCCGGCTGAGCGTCGTGTGTGGGAGGGGTTCTGGGATATCGGCCCCATGGGCTATGGTGGCTGTAGGACAGGCGGCAAGTAGAGGCGAATAGAAATGAAAGGCAATCTGAGAGAAAGAGATGCGCTGTCGCCAACTGGCTTCTATGACCAATACTATGCGGATAGTGGCCTGGATCAGGAAATCGTAGGGGAGCTGCTGGAGCATGTTGCAGACGAGCTTCGTTTGCCCTCCGGGAAGCTCCGTCCTGGAGATCGATTTTCGAAGGAACTGTCGCCTGGTGAAGCTCATAGCTGGGACTCGGGCTATGGAGTTTTAATATTCGAGCTTCAATCGCTCGCAAAAAAACGCGGTATTGCAGTCGATCGGCGGGTGGATTCGCTCGACGACTACATTCGTATCATGGCGGGTATCTATTGATGAGATTGATGCGTTCCTGAATGGCTATTGGCATGAGACGTCGCAGTGCCTACTGAGGATTCGGGGATGCCAAAGGTGAGGTGTGCCGCAGCTGTCATTGCCGGTCTGGTTCTGGCCGGCTGTGCAACATTGGGTGGCGATATGATCGTGCGCGTCTCGGGAAGCGTGCCGCCAGGTCAGGGTGACGTTCGCGCTCTCGATTGTGAGCTGAGCATGCTCGGGGAGGGCGAAGGTGTAGTTTCGTCGAAACCGGTTGGAAGCACATTCTCGGTCCCCATGATGGTCGTTGCAGGGCCGGAACCCCATAGCTACCAATTCGCCGTTGAATGCAGGGACGGCCGGAGGTTCGCATCCAAGCCGGTGCAGATCAGTAGTCGGCGGTCCTATGCCCGGGATCTCAATCTTGGGGAGCTTCAGGAGCGGTGAGAGAGAGGAAGGGGCGACCGGGGTCGCACCTCCGTGGTATGCATCTGACGGATTCCAGTGGATGAATGAAGATTTCAACTTGCTCGAATGGTGTGACGCCACGTTGCTGGCCATCAACATTGACAGGAGCAAACCTGGCGTATGCGACGAGGTAAAGGTCCACGTGCGCTGGCCGGACGGCCGGCAGGCAACCGTCTGCTTCTCGGAAGCCTACGGGTGCTCGGCGCTCATGAACTTCGGCGTACTGGGGGAGGAGGGAATAGAGTTCGCCAGGGTCGAGGACGACGAGCCGGGGCTTGCTCATCTTCTTGATCGTTGGAAGGCGGTCGGCTATCCGCTGTCCGGCCTGAAATGTTTCCGTATCGAGACCACCTCGACCGGAAGCGTAATTCTCATCTACGCCAGGACATGGCGGATCGAGCATCTTCCGATGGCGGGTGCAGTGCCCTGAAGGACATTCCGTGCCCAGATTCCTCACCCCGACAAGGCTCCCTCATCCGGGGGAAGGCGCCTGAGAAGACCGAGCGGAGACGTGCTTGGTTTCACGATTTTTGGCCCTGCGGCGACGTTGGCCGCCACACTCTGCAAATTGAGGCCTTGATGATGGTGAGGATCCTGACAGCACTACTTCTGATTGGAGTCGGACTTGGATTCTCTGGCGGCGCATGGGCTGTAGGAAAGCGGCCCTTCAAGATGATCCAGTTCTGCGTGCATGACCAAGAGGGCGTGAATCGGTTCAAGCAGACCCTCAGCTCTATCGCCAAGGACGAAGGAATGCAGTACTTCGATGGCAGCGCTGAATTGGATCGCCAGCTTGCCAGGGCAAAGGTGGACGTGAAGCGCCCTGTCGTCTACGTCGGAGTGAAGCGGGAAGATGGCTCGGGACTGGAGGCGGGGAACCTCGGATTGGATCGCTTCGAGATAGCTATCGGCTTCTCTGAAGGGAAGATGCCCGCCGAGGCACGGTCATTTTCTGTCCGCGTCGAACGCACCTTGGCCGAGCGCTGGAATGCACTCGCGATTCCCTCGGCGAAGGGCGCTACGCCGCTGGCATGTCGGGTGGAAGGCGGTTCTCGTTGAAGTCCGTTGCACATGACATTCACCCTTCGGGCTGTAACCGCCCCACCGCGTGGGCGCACAACGACTGGCAGGCCATGACCAACCCCTCCATCACCCGGTCGCCCACGTACTGCCCGGGTTCGCCGTTCTGACGGGTGCGTTCGGCCGCCAGCAGCATTTCCAGCACCACCCGCAACCCGCTCAACGCGCAATCGGCGTCGGCCAGGGCCAGGCAGCGCCCGGGCAGCTGGTGACGCTCCGGCCAGGGTTGCCCGTCGGCCGCAGCACCGGAGCCGATGCGGTGGAGGTTGGCAATGAAGGTGTTCCTGTCCACTGTTGGCGCAGCCTGTGGCGCACCGTCGTGGCCGGCGGTGTTGCGGTAGGCGTGCAGATGCGGGAAGTCCGATTCGTTCATGGCAAGGCTCCGTGCAGGGCAATCGGTAGCCGCCCCCCATAAAAGTGGCGGGCGGTACGTGGTTCGAACACCGGGTTGATGTCAGTCCGGCGGGCCCGAAGGCCCCCACGCACCGCCCGCCATAGCCGGCAGACGGATTGCCAGCCGGCGCCACGCTAAGGTGGCGCCGGCTGGCAAGCGCATACATCAACATCAACTCGGGTGTTCGAAGCCCGGCCACCTATTTCCGGTGGCACGCCATCTGAGCCCTTGGCGCTGTGCAATGCCAATCAGAAGAGTTGTAAACATCACTCGATTGGAGACGCTTTCGGCATTCTCCCATGCTGTTAAGCACTGCCAGCGCTGGCTGGCGCGGCGGTCCGCCCGCACCGTGCAATCTGCGACAGATGTCGAGGTTGGGGGGCGTTACGGAACAAAGGGGGAGGGGCGATGACGACAGGCTCTGCGGGGAGCGACCTGTGTCGAGCATGGCCCGCGTCTACAGGCGCCAAAGCGTGACGTGCGACTCGGGTTGACGTTCCCAGCCACCAAGCGCAGGCTTGCTCAGCACGTTTCCTAAACAGAAGGAGACTTATGACCGCCACCGCTTCGCTGCACCCCACCCCCGACACCCAAGGCCGTTCCCGCCTGTGGAGTGTGTTCTGGCTGCAGGGCGTCATTCCCAGCAACATTCTGTGGGCGGTGGCCCTCTGGGCGCTGGCCAACCAGCGCACCCCGCTGCTGCTGGGGGTATTTGCCGTGCTGCTGCTCTATACCGGCTGGATCATCCCGGCGGTCTGGCGGGCGGCGCCCACCGCGCACAACCCCAACCTGGGCGTGGCGGCGCGCGGGCTGACCGTGGCCTGGGGGCTGAACACCGTGCTGGTGATCTTCTTCCTGACCCTGCAGCTGGTGGCTCAATAGAACTGAACGGGCTCGCCGCCACGGTCGAAGGCGGCGAAGCGGCCGATCTGACCGTCATGGATGGCGTTGACCATCAGCTGCAACGGGCGCGCGGCTTCGTCGCTGTTCGGCGCGAAACCGCCACGGCCATCCAGCGCCGCTACGAACACCAGGTCCCAGTCGATGCCGGTGGTGGTCGATTCGCCCGCCAGCGCCTGGAAGCTGGGCACCTCGGCCGGCAGCTTGTCCACGCACAGCACCGGCGACAGGGTGCCGCCCTCGCGGCGGTCATGACGGTCGCGCTGGTCGCTGGTGGGCGATTCGGGCAGCTCGGCGCGCACGAATACGAACAGCAGGCGTTGCGGTTCAGCCTGCTCGCCGGCGGCGTGCAGCAGTTGCTGGAAATCGTTCATCATCATGAGGGTTGTCACACGCCCGCTGCACGGAAAGCCGCATGCTGCCACAACGCCTGCCGCGCGGGGCCGAACGCGATTGATTTAAGTCATGCCGATGGAACTGAAGGCCGCGTACTCTGGCAATCGTTCCAGCAGGCGAGGGTATCCGGGCCGTTCCGGGAACAGGCAAGACGGTGGAGCAACAAGGTGGACCAGCCATGAGCCAACTCACCGACGGTTTCGGACGCAGCTTTCCGTACCTGCGCCTGTCGTTGACCGAAGCCTGCAACTTCCGTTGCAGCTACTGCCTGCCCGACGGTTACCAGGCCGATGGCCGCCCGCGCTTCCTGCAGGTGGATGAAATCGCAAGGGTGGTGCGTGCGTTTGCCGCGCTGGGCATGAGCAAGATCCGCCTGACCGGCGGTGAGCCCAGCCTGCGCAAGGACCTGGACGAGATCATCGCCACCGTGGCGGCGGTGCCGGGCATCCGCAAGGTGGCCATCACCACCAATGGCACGCTGCTGCCGCGGCGCCTGCCGGGATGGCACCGGGCCGGCCTGACCGCGCTGAACGTGAGCATGGACAGCCTGCAGCGCGAACGTTTCCACACCATCACCGGGCACGACCGCCTGCCGGAGATCCAGCAGGGCCTGGCCCTGGCGCAGGCGTTGGGCCTGCAGGCGATCAAGCTCAACGCGGTGCTGCTGCGCGGCCTGAACGACGACGAGCTGCCGCAGTGGATGGACTACCTGCGCGATCGCCCCTTCAGCGTGCGCTTCATCGAGCTGATGCGCACCGGCGACAACGAAGCCTATTTCCAGCGCCACCACCTGCGCGCCGATCGGGTGATCGAGCAGCTGCTGGCTGCGGGCTGGCACGAGCGCCCGCGCGCGGCCGATGCCGGCCCGGCGCGCGAGTTCGGCCACCCCGACCATCGCGGCAGCATCGGCATCATCGCGCCGTATTCGCGTGACTTCTGCAAGGGCTGCAACCGCCTGCGGGTGACCGCCAGGGGCGACCTGCGGCTGTGCCTGTTTGGCGAGTTCGGCGTTCCGCTGCGCCCGCTGCTGCAGCGCGACGAGGACCGCGACGCGCTGCTGGCACGCATCACCACCCAGCTTGGCCTGAAAGCGGCCGGGCATGGACTGCACCAGGGCCAGACCGGGCTGACCCCGCACCTGGCCTCCATCGGAGGATGAGCAACACGATGAGTGGGGAATTGAACGCGGCCTTCCACATGGCCGATGTGCGCAACAAGCGCATCAGCCGCCGCCGTGCGGTGGCGGTGGGCGAGTTGCATGCCGGTCCAGTGGCCTATCCGCTGATCGTCGAGCGCCGCCTGCCCAAGGGCGATGCGCTGGTGATGGCCGAGATTGCAGGCCTGCAGGGTGCCAAGATGGCGTCGATGCTGATGCCGCTGTGCCATCCGCTGCCGCTGGAACTGGTGCAGGTGTTCTGCGCGCCGGTGCCGGAACGGCAGGCGATCCGCGTGTGGTGCGAGTGCGCCAGCGAGGCCCGCACCGGCGTGGAGATGGAGGCACTGGCCGGCGTCAACGCGGCGCTGCTGACCCTGTACGACCTGAGCAAGCCGGTGGAACCGGCGCTGCGCATCGAAGGCATCCGCCTGCTGTTCAAGGAAGGCGGCAAGCGTGGTGTCTGGCTGCACCCGGACGGCATGGACGAGGCCGAGCGTGAGCGTTTCAAACCGCGTGCGCCGAAGGGCCTGGAGGGCGCGGCCTGCGCGGTGATCACGCTGAGCGATCGCGCCAGCGACGGCACCTATGAAGATGTGTCCGGCCCGACCCTGGTGTCTGGCGTGGAAAAACTGGGGGGCGAGGTGGTAGCCGCCGAGGTACTGCCCGATGGCATCGAGCCGTTGGCGGGCCGCCTGCAGGCCTTGGCCGCCGAGGGCGTGCGCCTGTGCCTGTGTACCGGCGGGACCGGGCTGGGCCCGCGAGACCTGACCCCGGAGGCGTTGCGTTCCTTGAACGCGCGGCCGGTGCATGGCCTGGCGCAGATGGTGCGTGCACTGAGTGCACAGCACACGCCGATGGCCTGGCTGAGCCGCGCCGAGGTGGTGCAGCTGGGCAACATGCTGGTGTTTGCATTGCCGGGCAGCCCGAAGGCGGCGGCGCAGTGCCTGGACATCCTGGCGCCGGTACTGGGCCACGCACTGGCAATGGTCGAGGGTGGTGGCCACTGATGATTGCCTATAGCGAAGCCTTGCAGAACCTGCTGGACGCGGCCATGCCGCTGCCGGCTGAACATCTGCCGCTGCATGAGGCCGGCGGCCGCACTCTGGCCCGTGACATCCACAGCGCGCAGTCGCTGCCGCCGTTCGACAATTCGGCGATGGACGGCTTCGCGCTGCGCGCCGACGGCGCGACGTTCGAGGCCGGTACCGAGTTCGCGGTGCAGGGCTGGCAGGCGGCCGGCGATGCTGGCGCCGAAGGCGGCGAGGGTGCCTGGGAAATCATGACCGGGGCACGCATGCCGGTTGGGCTGGACACGGTGGTGCCGGTCGAGAATGTGGAGATCCTCGCCAGCGAGGACGGCCGCCCGACCCGCATTGCCCTGAAGGCATTGGTGAAGCCGGGCCAGAACGTGCGCCTGCGTGGCGAGGATGTAAGCGACGGCGAGCGCGTGCTGCAGGCCGGGCAGGTGCTGGATATCAACGCGCGCACCCTGCTGCATGCGATCGGCGTGGGCGAGGTGGCGGTGGTGGCAAGGCCAAGGGCCGCAGTGATCGCCACCGGCAAGGAGCTGGTGACCGAGGCGGCGCAGACGCTGGCGTCCGGGCAGATTCGTGACAGCAACCGGCCGTACCTGGTTGGCCGCCTGCAGGCCGCCGGTGCCGAGGTGGTCTGGCAGGGCACGGTGGGCGACGACGTGGCCGCCTTCAATGCA
>OKID01000045.1_pt1 | contig 47489 bp, 34 predicted proteins | sample 1610601 | NCBI WGS metagenome assembly OKID01 (sample SAMN04436667, study PRJEB24849) | human gut metagenome | biome: human gut; feature: NICU; material: stool | host: Homo sapiens | place: USA: Saint Louis, MO | collected 2010-06-09 | reverse complement strand
CTGTCTAGTAGTGCCGGCCGCTGGCCGGCAGCTCGGGCACTGCAGAATTCATGCGGTTGCCGGCCAGCGGCCGGCACTACCGTTATTTGCGTTCCAGCACCAGCAACGGGTCGATGCGGGTGTCGAACCAGTTCATGCCCCAGTGCAGGTGCGGGCCGGTGGCACGGCCGGTGGCGCCGACGGCAGCGATCACCTGGCCCTGCTCCACACGGTCGCCAACTTTTACGTCGATGCGCGAAAGGTGCAGGAAATTGGAACTGACCCCGAAGCCGTGGTCGAGCAGCAGCGTGCCACCGGTCAGGTACAGGTCCGGCCCAGCGAAGGTCACGATGCCGGCCGCCGGCGCCTTCACCGGGGTGCCGGTCGGCACCGCGATGTCCATGCCGGAGTGACCGGCCCCCGGCTGCCCGTTGTAGACGCGCGCATTGCCGAAGCGGCCGCTGATGCGGCCCTGTACCGGCCAGATGAAGGTCTGGGTGAAGTCGGTGCGGTCGTCATCGCGGGCACGTGCGGCGGTCACCTGCGCCTGTTCGCGCTTGATCCGCTCGGCGATCGCCGCCGGCGGATTGACCGTCTTCGGTGGCACCCCGTTGACCCGCTCGGTGGGCCAGTCGCGCGGCGTCACCGCAATGGTCGCGGTCTCGCTGCCACCATCGGGGCGTTGCACCTGTACGCGCAGCGGACCCTTCTCGTCGCGGCCGATGCCGAACACCACGCTGCCGTAGCCGCTCACCCGCAGCTGGCGGCCGGCGTACTGCACGCGACTGCCTGCGGGCACCTTGCCGATCACCAGCGCGCCCTGCGAGGCACTGGCCGGGAACACCACGCGGCTGTCGATCAGGCTGCCAATGCCATCCTGCGCGTTGGCCGAAGATGTGCAGAGCAGGGGCGCGGCCAGCAGCAGCGCCCCGATCATCAGTGCCGAACGCATCAGCGGTCGTAGGTCATGCGCTGGCCGGCGGGCTCACCCACCAGCTTGCTGCCGTCCCACACCAGCTGGCCGTTGACCCAGGTGGAGGCGATGCGCGAGCGGAAAGTGGTGCCTTCGAACGGCGACCAGCCGCACTTGGACAGCACGTCCTCGCGCTTGACGGTGAACGGCACGTCCTCCACCAGCACCAGGTCGGCAAAGTAGCCTTCGCGCAGGAAGCCGCGTTCTTCCACGTCGAACAGCTGCGCCGGCGCATGTGCGAATTTCTGCACCACCTGCTCGCGGGTCAGCTTGCCTTCGTGCACCCGCTCCAGCGCGGCCACCAGCGCGTACTGCACCAGCGGCAGGCCCGACGGCGCCTGCGCGTAGGGCTTCTGCTTCTCTTCCCAGGTATGTGGCGCGTGGTCGGTGGCCAGCACGTCCAGCACGTCATCGGCCAAGGCAGCGGTGATTGCCTCGCGGTCGGACACTTCCTTGATCGCCGGGTTGCATTTGATCAGGTTGCCCTTGGTCGCGTAGTCCGGGCGCGCGAAGTGCAGGAAGTGCACGCAGGTTTCGGCGGTGATCTGCTTGCGGCTGCCATCGGCGCGGATCAGCGGGCCCTTCTCGAACAGCGCCAGCTCATCGGCGGTGGAGATGTGCAGTACGTGCAGGCGGGTGCCGTGCTTGCGTGCCAGCGACATTGCCAGGCGGGTCGACTTGATGCAGGCTTCGCGCGAACGGATGTCCGGGTGCATGTCCGGGGTCAGCGCATCGCCGTACTTTTCCTGGAAGGCCTTGAGGTTGGCATCGATCATCGGCGTGTCTTCGCAGTGCGTGATGATCGGGGTCGGGCATTCGCGGAAGATCGCGTCCAGCGTTTCCGGGTTGTCGACCAGCATGTTGCCGGTCGAAGCACCCATGAACACCTTCACGCCCGGGGCCTTCTTCGGGTCCAGGGCACGGATCGCGTCCAGGTTGTCATTGCTGGCACCGTGGTAGAAACCGTAGTTGGCCCAGGCGCGGCCGCGCGCGAGCTCGTACTTGGCTTCCAGGATGGTTGAATCCAGCGTCGGCGGGTTGGTGTTGGGCATGTCCATGAAGCTGGTCAGGCCACCGGCCACGGCGGCCGCCGATTCGCTGGCGATGTCGCCCTTGTGGGTCAGGCCCGGTTCGCGGAAGTGCACCTGGTCATCGATCATGCCGGGCAGCAGCCAGCGCCCGGCCGCGTCCACCACCTGCTCGCCGTCGCGCGGCGCGAGCCCGCTGCCGATCTGCGCGATGCGGCCGTTCTCGATGCGCAGGTCACCATCGAAGGTGCGGCCTTCGTTGACCATGCGGGCGTTGGTGATGAGGGTGGAGGACATGTCAGTGTTTTCCTGTGCAACGGCAAGAGGGGGCGTTGGGGGACTCGGGCACGGGATCGAAGCCGCCGGGATGGAACGGATGGCAGCGGCCCAGCCGGCGCGCAGCCAACCAGCTGCCGCGCAGCGGGCCGTGCCGCGAGATGGCGTCCATCGCGTATTCAGAACAGCTCGGCACGAAACGGCAGCGCGGCCCCAGCAGGGGGCTGATGAAGCGCTTGTAGAAGCGCAGCAGGGCAATGAGCAGGCGCGAGATCACCCAGTCATCTTATGCCAGTTGGCATGAAGGACGCATTTGTGCAGGATGGGGCGTTGGTCGCATGTCGCCGATGGCCTGCGACCGGTACCAGCACCGTCGGGTGCTGGCCAGGTTCCGTACCGCGCAAGGCGGTCCGTGTTCGTCGGACTGCCCTCCAGGGCGCCTTGGCTCCAGGACTGAATGGAGCAGGGTGCCGAGGTTGCTGCTGCGGGTCGGGTAGGCTATAAAGGCCCGCTTTCCCGGGCCCCGGGAAATCCAAGGAAGAGCGTTTCGTGGCTGCTAAAAAAACTGCAAAGAAGGCCGCAACGGCCGCCAAGAAAACCGCCAAGCCTGTTGTGAAGAAGTTGGCGGCAAAGCCCGTTGCCAAGAAGCCGGCCAGCAAGCCGGCGACCAAGGCAGCGTCCTCGCAACCGGCGGCCAGGAAGGCCACCGCAAAGAAAACGCCGGTCAAGGCAACCAAGCCGGTGGCGAAGAAGGCCGCTGCGCCCGCCAAGGCCAAGCCAGCCGCCGCCAGCAAGAAGGCGCCGGTGAAGAAGACCGTCAGCAAGGCCGCGCCGGTGAAGAAGGCCGCCGCCAAGCCGGTGGTCAAGAAGGCCGCCGCCAAGCCGGCGCCGAAGGCGGTGGTGAAGAAGGCTGCAGCCAAGCCGGTCGCCAAGCCCGTAGCAAAGAAGGTCGCTGCGGCTAAACCGGCCGCCACGCCCGCCGCTGTAAAGAAGGTTGCCAAGAACGTTGCCGCGCCGGCCGCAAAGCCGACCCCGGCCCCAGTAGTGAAGTCCGCACCGAAGCCTGCTGCCAAGCCGGCTCCGGCCAAGCCTGTCCCGGCCAAGACCGTGGCAGTGGCGGCAGCCCAGCCGGCCTCAACGCCGGCCCCGGCCGCCGCTCCTGTCGCTTCGAAGGCCCCGCAATCCAAGAATCCCGTGCCCGTTTCGAAATCGCCTGCCAAAACCGCCGTGAAATCCGATTCCGCCCCGAAGACCGTGTCGCGCCCTGTCGGCAAGGTTGCCGTGGCCGTCGCCGCCCGCTCGGCAGCACCGGCCCCGCGCAGCAAGTACAAGGTGGTCGAGTACAAGACCGACGAGGCCACTGGCCGCCCGATCCTGCCGGCTGGCTACAAGCCGTCCTCGGAAGAGGAATACATGAGCCCGCTGCAGCAGGAGTATTTCCGCCAGCGCCTGCAGAACTGGCGCGCGGACCTGGTGGAAGAGTCCAAGCAGACCATCGAGAACCTGCGCGAGGAAGTGCGTGACATCGGCGACGAAGCCGAGCGTGCGACCCGCGAGACCGAGAACTCGCTGGAACTGCGTACCCGCGACCGCTACCGCAAGCTGATCGGCAAGATCGACAGCACCCTGAAGCGCCTGGAAGCAGGCGACTACGGCTACTGCGTCGACACCGGCGAAGAAATCGGCCTGGAGCGCCTGGAAGCGCGCCTCACCGCAGAGCGCACCATCGACGCCCAGGAGCGTTGGGAGCACCTGCAGAAGCAGCAGGGCGACTGATTCCAGTTCGTTGTCTGGTCATGCGAAAAACCCGGCTTCGGCCGGGTTTTTTGTTGGGTTCGTGTTGGCTGCGTAGGGCGGCGCCTTGCGGGTATCGGCGTGAGCCTGCGGGTGGGTCCGGGCTTGCGAGGCATGCCTCGCAAGCAAAGCGCCCTCACCCTTGGGGGCTCGGCCGCGGCATCCATGCCGCGGACGGTCCTGCCCGGACCCTCCCGCAGGCTCTCGACGGTTTCCTGCGTGCGCGGCCGATGTAGAGCCGAGCCCACGCTCTGCTCAGGCCGACAGGAGCGGTCATGCGTGCTCGCGGCTGTTGAGTCCGCCTTGTAGCGAGCCGAGCACCGCAGGGGAGTCAGGGGCGAAGAGGCCGCTCGATCCTGTAGAGCCGACTGCTAGTCGGCTGCTCTTCGGCCAGACGTGGCAAAGCCCGCGCTCCGCGCGAAAGTCGACTGACAGTCGACTCTACCCACGGCAGACCGCATCCCGGCGCAGCCTCAGTGGCTGGCCCTGTCGCGCTTCCAGCCGCGGTGCTTGATATCCAGGTGCAGGCTGTACAGGGCGGTAAACGCCGGGAACAGGTTCTGCAGCACGCCCACCGAGTCCTGCTTGGCCGAGAACAGGAAGTAGCTCAGCGTCATCAGGCTGCCGATCACGCTCATGTACCAGAACAGGCGCGGGATGACCGGCTTGCCGGCGCGCTTGGAGGCGATGAACTGGACCAGCCAGCGGCCGCCGAACATCAGTGCGCCGGTGTAGCCGATCAGCTTCCAGCCGGTCACATGCAGGCCGGTCCAGTACAGCCAGGTCAAGGGCTGATCCAGCCAGTGCAGCTCCAGATCCATCAGCGCTCCTCCACCGCGGTGCGCTTGCTTCGGGTGATCAGCCAGGCCACGCCACGCAGGTCGCGGATGCCGACCAGCGCACGGCCGAGGTTGTTGTACTTGGACACGCCGGCGGTGCGGTGGCGGTGGTTGACCGGCACGCTGATGGTCTTCCAGCCGGCACGCTGCATCAGCGCCGGCAGGTAGCGATGCATGTGGTCGAAGTACGGCAGGTCGAGGAACGCGCTGCGTTCGAACAGCTTGATGCCGCAACCGGTGTCGGGCGTGTCGTCGCGCAGCATGCGCGCACGGATGGCGTTGGCCCACTTGCTGGCCCAGCGCTTGCTGCCGCTGTCCTGGCGGTTGACGCGCCAGCCGGCGAACAGCTTCACCTGCGCCTCGGCGGCGTCGCGTGCGGCGAGCAGCTTGGGAATATCGGCCGGATCGTTCTGGCCATCGCCATCCAGGGTGGCGATCCACGGCGCCCGCGCATGCTTGACGCCGGTCCGCACGGCGGTGCTCTGCCCGCTCTGGTTCACATGGTGCAGCACCCGCAGTTCCGGCGTGGTCGCCTTCAGTCCCTGCAACACGGCCAGGGTGTCATCGCGCGAGTGATCGTCGATGTAGACGATCTCGAACGGCAGCCGGCCACGCAGCGCAGCGGTGATTTCGGCGACCAGCGGGGCAACATTGTCGCGCTCGTTGAACACCGGGACGACAACGGAAAGCTCGGGTTGGCTCATAAGGCACTCGGCCAAAGGGGGGGCAAAGACCGCGCATTCTCCGAAACCGAGGTTATCCGAAGATGAACCCGGCGGCGTGAGGATCCGTCCTCAGGCGCGATCACCAAAATACTCGCGGCACCACTGCACCACAGGCGGCAGGCCTTGTTCGATCGGGGTCACCGCATCGAAGCCGAAAGCGTCATGTGCGCGCCGGGTATCGGCCATCGTGCGCACCATGTCGCCGGGCTGCATGGGCTTGTAGACCTTCTGCGCGGGGCGGCCGGCGGCGTGCTCGATCACGCTGATGAAGCGCTCCAGCTCGACCGGCGTATGGTTGCCGAGGTTGAACACCCGGTGCGGCACCGGACCGTCGGCCGGATGCGCGAGGGCGCCGAGGATACCGGAGACGATGTCGGAGACATGTGTGAAATCGCGCTGCATGCGGCCTTCGTTGAACACGTCGATCGGCCGACCGGCCAGCACCGCGCGCGAGAACAGCAGCGGTGCCATGTCCGGCCGGCCCCACGGGCCATACACGGTGAAGAAGCGCAGCCCGGTGGCATGCAGGCCGTACAGCTGCGCGTAGGTGTAGGCCATCAGCTCGTTGGCGGCCTTGGTCGCCGCGTACAGCGAGCGCGGCTGGTCCACGCGCTGGTCTTCGGAGAACGGCGGCGTGGCCGAATCGCCGTAGACCGAACTGCTGGAGGCGTACACCAGGTGCTGCACGCCACGGTGGCGGCACAGCTCGAGCATGTTGACGAAGCCGACCAGGTTGCTGTCGACGTAGGCATGCGGGTTTTCCAGCGAATAGCGCACGCCGGCCTGCGCGGCCAGGTGGATCACCGCGGTCGGCTGCACCTCGTCGAACAGCGCGGCCAGGCCCTGCTGGTCGGTCAGGTCCAGGGTGCGCAGGTCAAGCGCCGGACACAGCGCGGCCACGCGGTCACGCTTGATCTGCGGGTCGTAGTAATCGTTGAAGTTGTCCAGGCCGACCACGGCCTGGCCGGCCTCCAGCAGCGCGCGGGCGGTGTAGGCACCGATGAAGCCGGCAGCGCCGGTGAGCAGGATGGTCATCGCGGGTCTCGATCAAAGCACCCCGCTGCCATCGGCGTGGCCGACGTCGCGGGGATGCGTCGGCCGGCGTGATGTGGCGCCGGGCTCAGCCCTGGCGCGTGCGCAGTTTTTCCAGCACGCCGTCCAGGGTGTCCAGGTCGGTGTAGTGGATGATCAGCTTGCCCTTGCCGCCACGGCCGTGGCTGATCGCCACCTTGGCGCCGAGCGCTTCGGACAGCTCGGTTTCCAGCGAGGCGATGTCGGCCTGCTGCACCTTCGGCGTGGCCACCGGACGGCTGCTCGGCACCTTGCCGGCGGCGAAGGCCTGCGCGCGCCGCTCGACCTCGCGCACCGACCAGCCTTCGTCGGCCGCTTCCTGGGCCAGCTTGCCGGCCAGTTCGGGGGCCAGGGTCAGCAGCGCACGGGCATGCCCCATTTCCAGGCGGCGGGTTTCCAGCAGCAGGCGGATCGCCACCGGCAGTTCCAGCAGGCGCAGCAGGTTGGACACCGCCGCGCGCGAGCGGCCGACGGCCTCGGCGGCCTCGGCATGGGTGAGGGTGAACTCGCTGATCAGGCGCTGCAGCGCTTCGGCTTCTTCCAGCGGGTTGAGGTCTTCGCGCTGGATGTTCTCGATCAGCGCCATCGCGATGACGGTGCGGTCTTCCAGCTCGCGCACCACCACCGGCACTTCGTCCAGCCCGGCCAGCTGCGATGCGCGCCAGCGGCGTTCACCGGCGACGATTTCGTAGTTGCCCGCCGGCAGCTGGCGCACCAGGATCGGCTGGATCACGCCCTGCGACTTGATCGAGTCGGCCAGCTCGGACAGCTTGCCCTCGTCCATCTCGCGGCGCGGCTGGTATTTGCCCGGCTGCAGCTGGCCGACCGGCAACTTGCGCAGCACTTCCCCCGGCAGCGGCTCGATCACCGCCGTGGTGGCCTGCACCTGGCTGACCGCGCCCTTCGGGCCCAGCAGCGCGTCCAGGCCACGGCCGAGGCCTCGCTTCTTGGCTGCCGGCTTGCTGCTGGTCATCAGACGGTCTCCACGGCCTTGGTGGCCTTGTTGCGTTCGTTGTTGCGGCGGATGATCTCGCCGGCCAGGCCCAGGTAGGCCACGCCACCGCGCGAGGCGCGGTCGTAGCCGACGATGCTCTGGCCATGGCTGGGTGCCTCGGCCAGGCGCACGTTGCGCGGCACGATGGTGCGGAACACGCGATCGCCGAAGTGCTCGGTGAGCTCGGCCGACACCGCGTTGGCCAGGTTGTTGCGCACATCGAACATGGTGCGCAGCACGCCTTCGATCTCCAGCGCCGGATTGAGGTCGGCACGCAGCGCTTCGATGGTTTCCACCAGCGCGCTCAGGCCTTCCAGGGCGTAGTACTCGCACTGCATCGGCACGATCACCGAATCGGCGGCGGCCAGCGCGTTGAGCGTCAGCAGCGACAGCGCCGGCGGGCAGTCGATCAGGATGTAGTCGTACTCGTCGCGGATCGGTGCCAGCGCGCGCTTCAGCCGCTGCTCGCGCTCGCTCTGCGCCATCAGCTGGATCTCGGCGGCGGTCAGGTCGATGTTGCCGGGCAACAGGTCGTAGCCTTCGGCGGTCTGCACGCGCACGTCGGCGGCGCTGTTCTCGCCCAGCAGCAGATCGTAGGTGGAGGCGGCCAGCTCACGCTTGTCCACGCCGCTGCCCATGGTCGCGTTGCCCTGCGAATCGAGGTCGACCAGCAGCACACGCTTGGGTGCGTTGGCCAGGGAAGCGGCCAGGTTGACGGCGGTCGTGGTCTTGCCGACGCCACCCTTCTGGTTGGCGATGGCGATGATGCGGGCCATGCGGGTGTGCCTCGTCGACGGATGGTTGGGACCGGTCATTATGCGTACAACCGGCCCCTTGCGGAAATCGTGGATCGCCAACCCGTTGTTCCACAAAGGGCTGGCGGCGGGAATCAGGGACCTGTAACGGTGACCAGGTGGCGTTCGCCGGCCAGGCCGGGCACGCTCAGCGGGGTCACCTCGCGCACCTGCCAGCCCGCCGGCAGTTCCGCGATCTCCTCATGCGGGTAGACGCCCTTCATGGCCAGCAGCACGCCACCGGGGCGCAGCAGATGGCCACCGACGCGGACGATGCCGGCCAGGGTATCCATTGCGCGCGCGGTCAGCTGGTCGTAACGGCCGGCCTCGTCCAGCGCCTCGGCGCGCGATTCGGCCACGCGGGCATTGCCCAGGCCGAGCTGGCGCACGGCCTCGCGCATGAAGCGCGCCTTCTTGCCATTGCTCTCGACCAGGGTCACCTGCAGGCCCGGGCAGGCGATGGCCAGCGGGATGCCGGGCAGCCCGGGCCCGGTGCCGAGGTCGGCCAGGCTGCCATCGGCCACGAACGGCTGCATCGCCAGCGAGTCGAGCAGGTGGCGGGTGACCATCTCCTGCGGGTCGCGGATGGCGGTGAGGTTGTAGGTGCCGTTCCAGCGGTGCAGCAGGGCCAGGTAGCGCAGCAGCGGCGGCGCCAGCGCGGCATCCAGGCCCATGCTGGCCAGGCCCTGTTCCAGCGTGGCAGCCACGCTGGCGGGAAGTGGGTGTTCGCTCATGCCGGCATTATCGCCGGTTTTGCGCGCTGATTCCCCGCCTCAGTGCGGATACCAGGCCAACGCCGCCCGGAACTGACCGGTGGCCTGCCATTCGTGCAGGTGCCAGCGCGCGGCCTCGCCCAGTTCCGGGTCGCACCAGCGCAGGTGCAGGGCGCCATCGGCCCCCGGCGCCAGCTGCAGGCGGTGCAGGCCGAACGAGATACCCTGGCCGTGCGCCTTCAGCATCGCTTCCTTGGCGCACCACACGCGGAAGAACCAGTGTTCGCGGTCGGCCTGGTCCAGGCTTTCCAGCCACGCCACCTCCTCCGGGTGGAAGAAGCGCTGCACGATCTCCAGCAGGCGGGCGCGCGGCCGCAGCAGTTCCAGGTCCACGCCCAGCCGCACGCCTTCGCCCAGCGCCACCAGCAGCACCTCGCCGCTGTGGCTCCAGCCAGTGCCGTAGTGGGCCAATGCGCCGCTCAGTTCCGGCCGGCCCTTGTCATCGCGGACCAGCGGCAGCGTCTCCGGATCGGCCCCGAGGGCCTGCGCCAGCACCTGCCGTGCCTGCGGTTCACCGCGCTGGCCCGGCACGTGCGGGCAGCGCCAGACCGTCACCGGGCCGAAGCGCCAGGGGCCGTCGAGGGTGGCTGGCAGGCTCATCCGCACGCGCCCATCACGCAATTGCACGACGGGTTCACAGCCGTGCGCGTCAACTGGTCACAGTTCCCCACCGGAGGTTCGATCATGGGCATCATCATCTGGCTGATCGTCGGCGGCATCGTAGGCTGGCTGGCCAGCATCATCATGAAGCGCGATGCCCAGCAGGGCATCATCCTCAACATCGTGGTCGGCATCGTCGGCGCGCTGATTTCCGGCTGGCTGTTCGGCGGCGGCATCAACGAAGCGATCACCATTCGAACCTTCCTGTTCTCGCTGATCGGTGCGGTGATCCTGCTGGCGATCGTCAACCTGTTCACCCGCAAGAGCATACGCTGACGCGGCGGTAACGCCGGCCGCTGGCCGGCGGGCCTTTCAGAACGGGCCCGGCAATCGCCGGGCCTCGTTCATTCAACCGATCTGTACCCACGCCGGCGCATGGTCGCTCGGGCGTTCCCAGGTGCGCGGCTCGCGGTCGATGCCCGAGGCCACCGCACCGCTCTTCAGCGCATCGGAGACCAGGGTCAGGTCGATGCGCAGGCCCAGGTTGCGACGGAAGCCGGCGGCGCGGTAATCCCACCAGCTGAAGGTGCCCGCCTCGTCGTTGTGCAGGCGGAAGCCATCGTGCAGGCCCAGCTGCAGCAGCTTGTTCAATGCGCCGCGCTCGGCGGTGGAGGTCAGGATGTGGTTGTCGTTCCACACCTCCGGGTCGTGCACGTCGCGTGCGTCCGGGGCAATGTTGAAGTCCCCCATCACGATCAGCTTCGGGTGCCGCTGCAGTTCCTGCGCGATCCACGCGTGCACCGCGTCCAGCCAGCGCAGCTTGTACTCGTACTTGTCGGTGCCGATGTCCTGGCCATTGACTACGTACAGGTTGATCACCCGCAGGTCGCCGAAGGTACCGGCAATGACGCGCTTCTGTTCGTCCTCGAAGCCGGGAATGCCGATCTGCACGTCCTGCGCCGGCTCACGCGACAGCAGCGCCACGCCGTTGTAGGTCTTCTGGCCGGCGAACACGCTGCGGTAGCCGGCAGCGATCAGCGCAGAGTCGGGGAACTTGTGGTCCTCCAGCTTGGTTTCCTGGATACCGACGATGTCCGGGCCGAAGTCCTTGAGCCACTGCTCCAGGTGCGGCAGGCGGACATTGAGCGAATTGACGTTCCACGAGGCGATCTTCATGCGGGCATTCTAACCGGGTGGCCGGGATGGGGGTCGGCCCGGATTCCCGTGTAGAGCCGAGCCCACGCTCGGCTGCATTGATCAGGCACCCAGCCAGGAGCAGCCGAGCGTGGGCTCGGCTCTACAGAAGAATCGGGCCCTGATTCAGTAGAGCCTCGCCCTGCCTGGGTTCACCGCAGCAGCAGCTTCAACAAACCCGCAATCTTCGAATACGGCGGCCGCAGCCGGTCGCTGGCCGCCCAGCGCGACTGCCACAGCACCGGCAGCCGCTTGCTCATCGCATCGAACCCGGCCCGGCCGTGGTACGCGCCCATACCGCTGGCCCCCACCCCGCCAAACGGCAGGCCATCGGCGGCGAAGTGCAGCATCGTGTCATTCACCGTCACCCCGCCCGCCACCACCTGGCCGAGGATGCGCTCCACCGTGGTCGTGTCATGGCTGAAGGGATACAGCGCCAGCGGCCGGTCGCGGGACAGCACGTCGGCCAGCGCGGCATCCAGATCCGGATAGGCCCGCACCGGCAGGATCGGCCCGAAGATTTCCTCGCGCATCAGGTCCAGATCGTCGGGCGGGTCCAGCACCACGGTCGGCACCAGCAGACGCTCGCGGTCGGCGCGCGCCTCATCCACCTGCGCCAACGGAATCACCGGCACGCCACGTTCGCGCGCCTGCACCAGATAGCCCTGCAGGCGCTGGTACTGGCCCTCGTTGATGATGCGCGTGTAGTCGTCGGCATTGCTGAAGTCGCCATAGCGCTCGTGCACCTGCTGCTGCAGCGCCTGTACGAACTCGCGCTGGCGGACCGTATCGATCAGCACATAATCCGGCGCGATGCAGGTCTGGCCCGCGTTGAACCACTTGCCGGTGGCCAGCCGCGCGGCGGCTTTGTCCAGCGGAAAATCGCGGCAGACGATGGCCGGCGACTTGCCGCCCAGCTCCAGCGTGACCGGCACCAGATGCTCAGCGGCGGCGGCCATCACCTTGCGGCCCACGGCCGTCGAGCCGGTGAACAGCAGATGGTCCAGCGGCAGCGAGGACACCGCCGCGGCCACGTCCGCCCCACCCTGCACCACCGCCACCCGATCGGGCGGGAACACACTGGCCAGCAGATCGGCCAGGAACGCGCTGGTGCGCGGCGTGTGTTCCGAAGGCTTCAGCAGTACGTGGTTGCCCGCAGCGATGGCGGTGACCAGCGGCACCAGCGCCAGCGTGACCGGGTAATTCCACGGTGAGATCACCCCGACCACACCCAGTGGCGTCGGCCGCAGCTGCGCGCGCGCCGGCCACAGCTTCCAGCCGGCCCGTACGCGCTGCGGCTTCGACCAGCGCCGCAGGTGGCGGCGCAGGTGGTCGATGGCCGACAGCACGCTCATGCCATCGGCCAGCTTCGATTCGGTGTGGGCGCGGTGGCCGAAGTCCTCTGCGATGGCCGTGGCCATTTCGTCCAGGCGTGGCTTCAGCGCTTCGCGGAGGCGGCGCAGGTCGGCTTCACGCTGGTCCAGCGAAGGGCGCTGCGACTGCCAGGCGCTGCGCAGGGAGTGCAGGATGGCGGGAAGGTCGGCTGGGGCGGTGATGGTCATGGGCCGACTATACGGGGTGCTGCGCAACGCCATGGTAGTGCCGGCCGCTGGCCGGCAATGGGTTCATGTCTGCGAAGATTCATGGGGTTGCCGGCCAGCGGCCGGCACTACCGGAATGCGAGCCGAGTGGGCACGGTCGACAAACAGAAAGGCCGCGGTCTGCACCGCGGCCCCTGAAACCCGGTGGGTGCCGACCGTTGGTCGGCACGCCGGTTACTTGGTGATATCCACGTTCTTGGTCTCGCGCAGGAACAGGCCACCGATCACCACCGACATCAGCGCGATGATGATGGGGTACCACAGGCCGTAGTACAGGTTGCCGGTACCGGCCACCAGCGCGAACGAGATCGCCGGCAGGAAGCCACCGAACCAGCCGTTGCCGATGTGGTACGGCAGCGACATCGAGGTGTAGCGGATGCGGGTCGGGAACAGTTCCACCAGGTAGGCGGCGATCGGGCCGTAGACCATGGTCACGTACAGCACCAGCAGCCACAGCATGAAGATGGTGCCGGCGATGTTGATGCGCGCACCATCGGCCTTGGCCGGGTAGCCGGCGGTGGTCAGCGCGGTCTTCAGCTCCGCGCCGAACGCATCGGCCTTGGCCTTGCCTTCTTCCTTGGTCAGGCCAGCGGCCTCATACGAGGTGACGCTGGCACTGCCCACGTTCACCATCGCCAGCGAACCGGCGGCGGCGGGCTGCACGTCGTACGGCACACCGGCCTTGGTCAGCGCGGCGGTGGCCACGTCGCAGGAGCTGGTGAACTTGCGCAGGCCCACCGGATCGAACTGGAACGAGCAGGTGGCCGGGTCGGCGACGACCAGTGCCGGGGAGCTGCTGCGCGCTTCTTCGATGGCCGGGTTGGCGAAGTGGGTCAGGCCCTTGAAGATCGGGATGTAGGTGATGGCCGCCAGCAGGCAGCCGGCCAGGATGATCTTCTTGCGGCCGATGCGGTCGGACAGCCAGCCGAAGAAGATGAAGAACGGCGTGCCCAGTGCCAGCGCTGCGGCGATCAGCAGGTAGGAGGTGGTGGCATCGACCTTCAGCATGCTGCTGAGGAAGAACAGCGCGTAGAACTGTCCGCCGTACCAGACCACGGCCTGGCCAGCCGCTGCACCGAGCAGGACCAGCAACATCAGCTTCAGGTTGCCACCCTTCAGGCTGTCGCGGAACGGGGTCTTGGAGCCCTTGCCTTCAGCCTTCATCTGCTGGAACAGCGGCGATTCGCTCAGCTGCAGGCGGATCCACACCGAAATGCCCAGCAGCAGGATCGACACCAGGAACGGAATGCGCCAGCCCCAGGCTTCGAACGCCTCGTTGCCCAGCGTCATGCGGCAGGCCAGGATGATCAGCAGCGACAGGAACAGGCCCAGCGTGGCGGTGCACTGGATGAAGCTGGTGTACAGGCCACGCTTGTCGTCCGGCGCGTGCTCGGCCACGTAGGTGGCGGCACCGCCGTACTCGCCGCCCATCGCCAGGCCCTGGGCCAGGCGCAGGATGATCAGGATCACCGGTGCGGCAAACCCGATCGAGGCGTAGTTGGGCAGCACGCCGACCAGGAAGGTCGAGATGCCCATGATCAGGATGGTGACCAGGAAGGTGTACTTGCGGCCGATGCGGTCGCCGAGGCTGCCGAAGAAGGCCGCGCCGAACGGACGCACGAAGAAGCCGGCGGCGAACGCCAGCAGGGCGAAGATCATGCCCGTGGTTTCATTGACGCCACTGAAGAACTGCTTGGCGATGATGGCCGCGAGCGAGCCGTACAGGAAGAAGTCATACCACTCGAACACCGTGCCGAGGCTCGAGGCGAAGATGACCTTCTTGTGGCCCTTGGTCAGGGTGCCCGCTTTATGTGCGGTGCTGGGTGTACTGGACATGGGACGCTTCCCCTCCGAAGCAATCGTTGTTGGTGGGTGCCGACCGTTGGTCGGCACTCAATTCGGTAGATGCCGACCTTGGCCGGCACCCCATCTCGGTAGGTGCCGGCCGCTGGCCGGCACGCTCCTAGAAGCTGTACTTCGTAGTGAACTGCAATCGGGTGATGTCACCCTTGTTGCCGTTTTCCACTTCGCGACGGCCATACATCAGCTCGGCGCCGATATCGACCTTGGGCAGCGGCGAATAGAAGATGTTGCCGCGGATGCTCTGCACGCTCTTGGTCACCAGCGGGCCGAGGATGCTGTCGTTGTCGTAGTCGCTGCGCGCGTAGATCAGGTTGGTGCGCAGCTTCGGCGAGAACGCATGCCGCCAGCCGACATAGCCGGCCAGCACGCCGGTCGGGTTGAGCTCATCACGGGCCACGTCGTAGGCGCTGTCGGCGGTGATGCCCAGGCCGATGTAGCGGGCGATGCCTTCGCCGCCGGTCAGCTGGTAGTGCAGCGTATCGCTGTCACCCATCACCCACTTGCCGCCCAGGGTCAGGCCGCCAGCCACCTTGTCGGCCTTCGCGCCGGTGGCCTGGCTGTCGACCTTCAGCTGACGGACGATGCCGCCGACACCGAAGGTGCCCCAGTCGCCCTTCCAGCCATAGCGCAGGGTCAGGTCGGGCAGGCTGCCACGGTCGGAGTTGGCGCTGGCGTTGGTCCAGGCGCCGGTGACCGGGTTGCGGGTGCCGGTGAGGGTGGTGGTTTCCGGGTTTTCCAGCGCGACGCTGAAGCCACCCTGGGTGTAGCGCACCTGCGCCTGGCGCACGAAGATCACGCCGTCGGTGGGGCCGACGAAGTCGACCGCTTCCGGCAGTGCGGCCGCGTCCATGAAGTTGGACCAGGTCTGGCCGGCCAGCCAGTTGTTCCAGTACATGTAGGCGTGGCGCAGGGTCACGCCGTAGGTATTGGTGGCGGTCTGGTTGCCCAGCGAGTTGCCGAAGAAGTCCATCTCGAAGAACGCACCGGCCTTGTTGCCCGATTCGCTGACGTTGTCGATGCCCAGGTTGAAGCGCGAGAACTTGGCATGGGCGTTGAAATCGGTGCCCGACCGCTTGCCGCTGCCGCCAGCGCCTTCCACCGGGGTCTGGCCCGGCAGGTACAGCGAGCGGCCGGTGGCGTCGTCGGCCAGCTGGCCATCGCTGGTCTGGGTGGCCAGGAAGTCGGCCTTGATGAAGCCGCCGATCTTGACCGTGGTGCCCGGTGCCGCGCCCGGGGTGAGGGTGGTGACCTGGATCGGCTGCTTGCCGGCCGGCACCTGTGCGACCGGCTTCTGCCCGGCCTGCACCGTGCGGACTTCGGTCACCGCCTGCTGGGTCTGGCTGATCTGGGTCTGTTGTTGTTGCTGCGAAGACAGCAGCAGCTGGACCTGGCGTTCCAGTTCGGCAACGCGTGCTTCCAGTGCCTTCTCTTTGGCGGTCTCTGCGAACGCCATGCCCGGTGCGACCAGGGCGACCAGCAGGCAGGCCGCCAAAGGTGTGCGCACGGCTTTCAACGTACGGTGGCTCATGTTGCCCTCTCTCCCAAGTGGCAAGGTGATGCCGCGCGTGGGGCACGGTCGAGCCGAGACTGCGGGGCGATTATGTATAGCGGCTATTCGCCATTGGTCGAACCCGGCCCTGCAGGGCGCTCACTTTCGACCATGGTCTAACCAGGGTGGTGACGCGGCCGGGGGTGGATGGGGCAAACTGAGGGGGATCGGTCGTTGCGATGCTGCGACCGCACATACAAAGTCAACGTGCAAGTGAGGGTGCCATGGCTGATATCTACCCCGTCGATCCGCAGTTCGCCGCCAAGGCACGCATCGACAAGAAGACCTATGAACAGCAGTACCAGGCGTCGGTAACCGACCCGGATGGATTCTGGGGCAAGGCCGCCGAGCGCCTGCAATGGATGCGCAAGCCGACGAAGATCAAGAACGTCAGCTACGACCTGTCCGACTTCCACATCAAGTGGTTCGAGGATGGTGAGCTCAATGCCAGCGTGAACTGCCTGGATCGCCAGCTCGAGACGCGCGGCGACAAGACCGCCCTGCTGTTCGAGCCGGACGGCCCGGATGCACCGGCCCAGCACGTGACCTATCGCGAGCTGTATGAGCGCACCTGCCGCCTCGGCAATGCGCTGCGCAACCTCGGGGTCAAAAAGGGCGACCGCGTCACCATCTACCTGCCGATGATCGTCGATGCTGCGGTGGCCATGCTGGCCTGCGCGCGCATCGGTGCGATCCACTCGGTGGTGTTCGGTGGCTTCGCGCCGAACTCGATCGCTGACCGCGTCAGCGACTGCCAGAGCAAGCTGATCATCACCGCCGACGAAGGCTTGCGGGGTGGCCGCAGGATTCCGCTGAAGGCCAACGTCGATGCCGCGCTGAAGCTGCCGGGCACGAACACGGTTGAAACCGTGCTGGTGGTGCGCCACACCGGCGGCGCGGTGGACATGCAGGCCCCGCGCGACCGCTGGTTCCACGATGTGGTGGACAGCCAGCCGTCCACCTGCGAACCGGAACGCATGAACGCGGAAGACCCGCTGTTCATCCTCTACACCTCCGGTTCCACCGGCAAGCCGAAGGGCGTGCTGCACACCACCGGCGGCTATCTGCTGTATGCGGCCTACACCCATGAAGCGGTGTTCGACCTGCGCGAGGACGACATCTACTGGTGCACCGCCGACGTCGGCTGGGTCACCGGCCACAGCTACATCGTGTACGGGCCACTGGCCAACGGTGCGACCTCGCTGATGTTCGAAGGCGTGCCGAACTATCCGGACACCTCGCGCTTCTGGAACGTCATCGACAAGCACAAGGTGACCATCTTCTACACCGCCCCGACCGCCATCCGTGCGCTGATGCGCGAGGGCGAGGAGCCGGTGAAGAAGACCTCGCGCGCGTCGCTGCGCCTGCTCGGCAGCGTCGGCGAGCCGATCAATCCGGAAGCCTGGCGCTGGTACTACGAAGTGGTCGGCGACAGCCGCTGCCCGATCGTCGATACCTGGTGGCAGACCGAAACCGGCGGCATCCTGATCTCGCCGCTGGCCGGTGCGATGGACCTCAAGCCGGGGTCGGCCACCCTGCCCTTCTTCGGCGTGCAGCCGGCGCTGGTCAATGCCGATGGCGAGATCCAGGACGGCCCGACCGAGGGCAACCTGATCATCCGTGACTCCTGGCCGGGCCAGATGCGCACGGTGTACGGCGACCACCAGCGTTTCATCGATACGTATTTCCGCACCTACCCCGGCAGCTACTTCACCGGCGACGGTTGCCGCCGCGACGAGGACGGCTATTACTGGATCACCGGCCGCGTCGACGATGTGATCAATGTGTCCGGCCACCGCATCGGCACCGCCGAAGTGGAAAGCGCGCTGGTCTCGCATCCGAAGGTGGCCGAAGCGGCGGTCGTGGGCTTCCCGCACGACGTCAAGGGCCAGGGCATCTACGCCTACGTCACCCTGGTGGCCGAAGAGGCGCCGAGCGATGAGCTGCACAAGGAACTGATCGCCTGGGTGCGCAAGGAGATCGGCCCGATCGCCACACCGGACCACCTGCAGTGGGCGCCGGGCCTGCCGAAGACCCGCTCGGGCAAGATCATGCGCCGCATCCTGCGCAAGATCGCCGAGAACGCACCGGACCAGCTCGGCGACACCTCGACCCTGGCCGATCCATCGGTGGTGGCGTCGCTGGTGGACGAGCGCAAGGTGCGATGACGTACGACCCGGGGTCGGATCCCTTTGCTCAAGGAAAGGGCTCTGACCCCATCTGCTTTCCCCCACGGTTCCCCCCGACCATGACCACCCTCCTGATTGCCGATGACCACCCGCTGTTCCGCGAAGCCCTGCGTGGAGCCGTGCAGCGGGTCATCCCCGGCGTGCAGCTGTTCGAGGCCGACAGCGTGGAAGCGCTGTACGCGCTGGCCGACCAGCACAACGACGCCGACCTGGTCCTGATGGATCTCAACATGCCCGGTGCGCAGGGCTTCAACGCACTGGTGCACATGCGCTCACTGCACCCCCAGCTGCCAGTGGTGGTGGTGTCCGCGCGCGAAGAGGCCACGGTGATGCGCCGCGCGCTCGACCACGGTGCGCTGGGCTTCATCCCGAAGTCTGCGGATTCGGACACCATCGGCCATGCGTTGGGCACCATCCTCGATGGCGAGACCTGGGCACCGCCGGAAGCGCACAACGTGCCGCCCACCGGCAGCGAAGAACGCGAAGTCGGCCAGCGCCTGCGCGAGCTGACCCCGCAGCAGTTCCGCGTCCTGCAGATGCTCGGCGCCGGCCGCTTGAACAAGCAGATCGCCTACGACCTCAACGTCTCCGAAGCGACGATCAAGGCCCACGTCACCGCCATCCTGCGCAAGCTCGGCGTGACCAACCGCACCCAGGCCGTGCTGATGGCCGGCAAGCTGGCGATCGACGACGACGCCATCGTGCTGCCGCCGGAAGAAGACTGAAGGTGACGGACTGCGGAGCCGAGCATGGGCTCGGCTCTACAGACGTCATGATGCCCCTGTAGAGCCGAGCCCACGCTCGGCTGCTCTTTGCCTCAATACCAATCACTCCTCAAGCAACCATCGACTCCACACATAGGGGTATTCCCCGATGCGCGTGGCCAGCCCAGCACGCACGGGATTGGCCGCGATGTACATCGCCTGCGTGCGCAGGCACTCATCGCCGCGCAGCGCATGATCGTAGTATCCCGGCTGCCAGATCGGCGCGTTCGCCTCAGTGCGCCTGCCGATGGAACGCCCGCTCCGTGATTTGAGGATCTGCATGCAGCCGACGAGCGTGCCGGTACGGAGTTCGAACAGCCAGTGCAGATGATCCGGCATCACCACCCAGGCGAGGGAGGAGGTCCGCCCAGTCCGCTCTACGGTGCGCAGGGCTTCGATCAGCAGATCGACGTTGGCCTTGTCACTGAACCAGGGACGACGCGCATGCGTCACCGTGGTAAGTGCATAGACATTGCCGGTATGCGACCAACGACCATAACGGAGTGCGGGACTGGCCATGCGAAGAGGCTATGGCACGCATGCCAGTCTCTCCATCAGTGCAACACCGCAATGCTTGTCAGCCAACACCCTGATGTAGAGCCGAGCCCATGCTCGGCTGCCATGCAAAGCAGCCGAGCGTGGGCTCGGCTCTACAGGTTTCCCTGCTCACCCCACGCCGTGCAGGTGTTCGTACAGGATCGTCGCGCCGATGATCACCAGGATCACGCCACCGATGATCTCGGCACGCTTGCCGACCATGCTGCCCAGCACGCGGCCGAGCATGATGCCGGCGGTGACCATGGTCAGCGTGCACAGGCCGATGACCGCGGCCATCACGCCGATATGCACGTCCATGAAGGCCAGGCCGATGCCCACCGCCATCGCATCGATGCTGGTGGCGAAACCGGTCAACGCCAGCTTCCAGAAGCCGTGGTGCTGCGAGGGGTCTTCGTCTTCGTCAGCACTGTCCGGGCGCAGGCCGTTGTAGATCATGTGGATGCCCAGCGCGCCGAGCAGGCCGAACGCGATCCAGTGGTCGAAGGCTTCGACATACTGCAGGGCGGCGCGGCCGAGCAGCCAGCCGATGATGGGCGTGATCGCCTCGATGACGCCGAAGATGATGCCGGCACGCAAGGCATCGCGGAACACCGGCTTGCGCATGGCCGCGCCCTTGCCGATCGCGGCGGCAAAGGCATCGGTGGACATGGCAAAGCCGATCAGGAGGATCGAAATGGGGGACATTGGCGACTGCTGAAGGTCGGGCTAGGACGGACGCACGGCCGGCGCTCGCGCCCAACCTGACGTTGCGCGCGCGGGCCGCTGGTCTCGCCAACCATCATGGTTGTCCACGCCACGGCGCACTGGCCGAGTATGTTGACGTGGACGATTCCTGCGAAGGAATCCGGCTACTCCCCAAGGGGACGCGAAGCTTAGCATCGCGATCCACGCGTGGCGCATTTCCATCGAAACGCGCAGGCAGGGCTGGTTTGTATAGCGATGGCTATATCAGCACGTCGCTGCGCGCGGGCTCGGCTCTACAGAGGGCCCCCGCAACTGGATTTTTGTAGAGCCGAGCCAATGCTCGGCTGCTGTTCGGCCGGCCCACGGAACACCATGTTCCGCGCAGCAGCCGAGTGCGGACTCGGCTCTACATTGCCATCAGGCATCGCTGTTGCCGGCGTCGCGCAGCGCGCCGAGGAAGGCGCGCAGCGAGGCCGGCTTGATCGGCTTGGTCAGCACGCGGTAGCCACGCTCGCGTGCCATCCGCTTCAGTTCGTCGCGGCCATCGGCGGTCAGCAGCGCACCCGGCAGCGGATAGCCGGCCGCCTCGCGCAGCGCCACCAGCGCATCGAGGCCATCCATGCGATCGTGCAGGTGGTAGTCCACCAGCATCACCTGCGGACGCTCGGCAATCTTCTCCAGCGCCTGGTCGACGGTGGCGGCAGTGATCACCTGCACCTGCCAGCGGCCGAGCAGCGCGCGCATGCCGTCGAGGATTTCCTCGTCGTTGTCCACGCACAACACCCGCAGGCCCGCCAGCGAATCGCTGCGCACCGGTGCGGGCACGGCCTGCACCGGCGTGGCCAACTCGGTATACCCGGGTAGTGGCGCCACCCGCGGCAGGATGATCGAGAACATCGAGCCCTTGCCGACGCGGCTGCGTGCGTTCAACCGATGATCAAGCAGGCGCGAGATGCGCTGGCAGATCGACAGGCCCAGGCCCAACCCCTGCTCGCCCCAGTCGAACGGCTGCTGGTAGCGGTGGAACTCGTCGAAGATCTGCCGCATGTGGTGTTCGGGAATGCCCGGGCCGGTGTCCCACACCTGCAGTTCCACCTCGTCGCCGCGCTGGCGCACGGCCAGCACGATGCGCCCCTGGCGTGTGTAGCGCAGCGCATTGGCCAGGAAGTTCTGCAGTACGCGGCGCAGCAGGCGGCGGTCACTGCGCACCCAGGCCGGACGCGTGAACAGGTCCAGGCGCAGACCGCGACCCGCAGCGACCGGGGTGTACTGCGCCGCCAGCTCGCGCATCAACGCACTCACGTCGAATTCGCCGATCACCGGGTGCAGGCCACCGGCATCCAGCCGCGACACGTCCAGCAGGCCATCAAGCAGTTCTTCGGCCGCACGCAGCGATGCATCCACGCGCTCGGCAAGATGCTTCTGCTCGTCGCTCACGTGATCACTGTCGCGCAGTGCCGAAGCGAACAGGCGTGCTGCGTTCAGCGGCTGCAGCACGTCGTGGCTGATCGCCGCCAGGAAGCGCGTCTTCGACTGCTGCGCGACCTCGGCCTCATGCGAGCGCTCGGCCACGCGCTGTTCCAGCGTCTCGTTGGCTTCAAGCAGCGCCCTTTCAGCGTGCTTGTAGTCGGTGATGTCGTTGTAGCTGGTCACGTAGCCGCCGCCCGGCAGCGCCTGGCCGCGCATCTCGATCACCTTGCCGTCGCTGCGGGTGCGCTCGAACACGTGCGGCGAACCGGCGCGCATGTAACCGATGCGGCGGTTGATCTGCACTTCGATATCGCCCTCGCCCAGCTCGCCGCGCTCGGCGTTGTAGCGGATCAGGTCGGCCACCGGGCGGCCCACGTAGAGCATGCCGTCGGGGTAGCCGAACATGTCCTGGTAGCGGCGGTTCCATGCGGTCAGGCGCATGTCCGGATCGACCACGCTGACCCCGGCGCTGATGTTCTCCAGCGTGGTCGACAGGATCTCGCGGTTGAAGCGCAGTTCCTGCCCGGCTTCGTCCAGTACCGCCACCACTTCACCCAGGTCCATGCCCGAGCCACGCAGCAGGCTGGTCAGCAGCAGGCGTGCGGACGCCGCGCCGATCGACGCGGCCAGCAGGCGTTCGGTGAACTGCACCCACGGGCGGTCTGCAGGCGCGGAGGATTGCAGTTCACGGCCCAGTGACTGCGCCTGCTCGAAGAACGAACGCCGCGCATGACGTTCGCCGACCACGCGCGAGGCCAGCGCCAGCAGGTCGCCCACATGCACGTGGCCGGGCCAGCCGCCGGCCACCGACGGGCGCTCGGCATACGGGTCGAGGAACGGTGCCGCACGCAGGCGCTCGTCGACGCCGGGCCGCCAGCGCGCGGACACCAGCATCATCGTCGCCGCATTGACCAGCAGCGACCAGAACGTGCCGTGGGTCAGCGGATCCCAGCCGGACATGCCGAACAGCTGCTGCGGACGCAGCCACTCGATGCCGAACGGGCCGTGCTGCACCCAGGCGGCGTCGACCCAGCCGGCCATGGTCATCGCCGGCAGCAGCAGGGTGTACAGCCAGGTGGCGAAGCCCAGCAGCATGCCCACTTCGACGCCGCGCCGGCTGGCACCGCGCCAGTACAGGCCGCCGATCAGGCCGGGCGCGAACTGCGCCACCGCTGCGAACGCCATCAGGCCGTACGAGGCCAGCGTGCTGTCGTTGCTGCTGGTGCGGTAGTAGCTGTAGGCCATCAGCGCCAGCAGCAGGATCGCCAGGCGGCGGATCCACAGCACGCGCGAGGCGACGTCGGCGGCTTCCTGGTGGTCACCGCTCCGACGCAGCAGCACCGGCATCACCAGGTCGTTGCTGACCATGGTCGCCAGCGCGATGGACGAGACGATGACCATGCCGGTGGCCGCCGAGAAGCCGCCCACGTAGGCGATCAGCGCCAGCGCATTGCGGCCTTCGGCCAACGGCAGCGCCAGCACCATCGAATCGTCGGCGACGCTGCCGCCGGTGCCGAACAGGGTGACGCCGGCGGTGGCGATCGGCAGCACCATGCCCGAGATCAGCACCAGGTAACCGCCGAACATCCAGCGCGCGCGGCGCACGTCGCGCACGTCACCGCACTCGACCACGGCCACGTGGAACTGGCGCGGCAGGCAGATGATGGCGAGGAAACTGAGCAGAGTCTGCGAGATGAAGCCGACCGGCGGCAGGCCGGTGAACAGCGTATGCACCGACTCGACCACCGCGTCGGTGCGGTTGCTCAGCCACAGGTAGGCGAACACGCCCACCGCCAGCATCGCCAGCAGCTTGATCACCGATTCGAAGGCGATCGCCAGCATCATGCCGTGGTGGTGCTCGGTGGCATCGACCTGGCGGGTGCCGAACAGGGTGGCGAACAGCGCCATCAGCAGCGCCACGTACAGCGCCGGGTCGGTGAAGAAGCCGGTGGGGCCGGTGTTGCCGGTCAGTACCTGCAGGCTCATCGCCACCGCTTTGTACTGCAACGCCAGGTACGGAATGATGCCGATCAGCGCGATGATCGCCACCAGCGCCGCCAGCCGCCGCGAGCGACCGAAGCGCGAGGAGATGAAATCGGCGATGGAGACCACGTTCTGGCTGCGTGCGATCAGCGCCAGGCGCTCGATGATGCGCCAGCCGAACAACAGCAGCAGCAGCGGGCCGATGTAGATCGGCAGGTAGCCCACGCCATTGCGCACGGCGGTACCCACCGCGCCGTAGAACGTCCACGAGGAGCAGTACACGGCCAGCGCCAGGCTGTAGACCACCGGCCGCAGCCACGGCCGGTCGGGGTACATCGGCCGACGGTCGCCCCACCACGCCACGCCGAACAGCAGCGCGGCGTAGGCAACCGAGACCAGCAGCAGGATCCAGCTGGAGACCACGCGTGCGTTTCCGTGGGAAGAACCCGCAGTGTAGGCCAGGCGTGGCCGGGGGTGCGGGCGCGTTGGGGGCAACCACCCCCACCCGGGTGGGGGCCTACGCGGTGCGGGCCACGACCGTGGGTCGTGGCCGGCTTCTTACTGGGCCGGCACGCCCATTTCCTTCAGCAGTTCCGGCGCCGGGTAGACCTTGGCCAGCAGCCAGCGCAGGTAGCGCATGTCCACGTGCACGGCGCGCTTGTAGCGCGGGTCGAACCACCAGCTGGCGCTGACCGACTCCCAGTTGCTGTCGAAGTTCAGGCCGATCAGTTCGCCCTTGGCATTGAGCACCGGCGAGCCGGAGTTGCCGCCGGTGGTGTCCAGGTTGGTCAGGAAGTTGACCGTCTGGGTGTTCAGTGCCGGATCGGCGGTGCTGCCGAAGTCACCCTTGGCGATCGCGGCCAGCAGCGGCTTGGGTGCGTCGAACGGATAGGCGCTGGTGTTCTTCTCGACGATGCCGGCCACGGTGGTCACCGGCGAGTAGGTCACGCCATCGCGCGGGTGCAGTGCCTCGAGCTTGCCGTAGCTGATGCGCAGGGTGCGGTTGGCATCCGGGTACACGGCGCGGCCCTGCTTGGCACGCCAGGCGAACAGCGCCTGCATGTAGGCCGGGCGCAGGCGCAGCTGCTCGCCCTCGCGGGTCTTGCTTTCGTTCTCGATGCGCAGCTGCGCGGCCACCAGCGGGCCGGCCACAGCGATCAACGGATCGGCGGCCAGGGCCTTGCCTTCGCGCGCGGCCGCGAAGCGCGACAGGCGCTGCGCCTCGTCACCCAGCTGGGTGCCGGCGTACAGGGTGTCCAGTGCCTTGGCCAGCTGCTGCGGGGTACGGCCGAAGGCGGCGTCGAACTCGGCCACGCGCTGCGCGTCCGGCAGCTGCTGGTAACGGGTCAGCAGGGTGGTCAGCAGGGCCTTCTCGACCTCCGGTGCGTAGCGGCGCTGGACCTGCTTGAGCACGCCTTCGATCATCGCCTGGTCGCGCTGCTGGTAACCGCTCTCGCGCTGCGCGTCCGGTTTGGCCGATTCGATGCGCAGGCGCTCCAGCAGCAGCGCCGAGCGCAGCAACTGGCTCTGTGCGGCCATCTGGTCCAGCAGCAGGTCACGCTCGCCCACCGCCGCGCCCTGTGACAGGTTGGCCAGCAGCGCCTTGATGTCGCCCTGGTACCTGCGGTCGGTGGCGGCCAGCATCGCGGTCTCGTCGGCGGCACGCTGGGCCTTGGCATCGCTGCGCAGCAGGCCTTCCAGCTCACCGGCGGCGCGCTTGCGGTTGTTCTTCAGCGACTGCAGCTGCGAAGCGTAACGGGTACGTGCCTGCGCGTCCTTGGCGGTTGCCGCCTCGATGGTGTCGATCATCTGCTGGAACACCGAAACGCGGCGCGGCAGCACGGTGTCGATCTGGCCGGCGAATTCTGCCGCGGTACGGTGGCGGTAGGTGATGCCCGGATAACCGGCCAGCATCGCGTAGTCGCCCTCCTTCGGGCCCTCCACCGACATCTGCAGGTGTGCCGGCGCCTGGTAGGGCACGTTGTCCTTGCTGTAGGCGGCCGGCTTGCCGTCCTTGCCCACATAGGCGCGCAGCAGGGTGAAGTCGCCGGTGTGGCGCGGCCACATGAAATTGTCGATCTCATCGCCATAGTTGCCGATCGCACGCGGCGGCGCGTACACCAGGCGCACGTCGCTCAGTTCCAGCTGGGCGATGCGGTAGAAGTCGGTGCCGTAGTACATGTTGGCCACCGAGCAGCGCACGCTGCCATCCTTCTCGCACTCGGCCACGATCTGCTTGCTGGCCGCATCGACGGCATCGAAGTAGGCACGGCCGGTCTTGCCGCGGGCCTGCGCCAGCACCTGGTCGGTCACCTTGTCGAAGCCGACGGTGACCAGCACGCGGAAGTCCGGGTTGGCCGGGCGCTCATCGGCACGGTCCCTGGCGATGAAGCCACCGTTGATCAGGTCGTGCTCTGGGGAGCTGTTGTACTGGATCACGCCCATCGCCACGTGGTGATTGGTCAGCAGCAGGCCGTCGCTGGACACGAACGAGCCGGTGCCGCCGCCCGCGCGCACCACCGCGCTCAGCGGCGGCGCGGTGACGTTGGCCAGGTCGGCCGGATTGCCCTTGAAGCCAGCGGCCTGCAGCGGCTTGGCCAGGTCCGGCAGCTGGGTCGGCATCCACATGCCTTCATCGGCGTGGGCACCAGCGGCAAGGGTCAGGCCCAGGGCCAGGGCGGTGGGAAGGGCTTTGCGTGGCGACATGAGGCAATCCGGTACGACAGAACAGCCCGGGACCATAGCCGCTGGGGCCGGATGGGGCAACGGCCAATGGTTGGGGACCTGACGGGGAGAGCCGAGCCCATGCTCGGCTGCTCTTCCTTCAACCCGCGCTGCGCGCAGAAGCCGAGCATGGCTCGGCTCTACAGGGATGCCACGGCGGGTTACTTCTCCCGCCGCCAGTTGATCGAACCACGGTTTTCCACCGTGCTCGATTCCACTTCCACATCAAACCCGCGGCGCAGCAGGTACTTCAGCGTGATCACCGAACCGGCGCCCACCAGCGACACGCCGTAACCCACGTAAAGCTTGGGCGAGATGTACTTGCCGACGCCGATCACCGAACCACCCAGCGCGCGCGACTGACTCACGCCTGCATCATCCAGGCCCAGCTTGGCACCCAGCTGCGAGGCGAGCAGGCCACTGCCAGCCGAGAGCGCCGCCGAGGCCGCGTTGACCTGCTGCGCCTGGTCGCTGCTGGCGCCGGTCAGGCTGCGTCCCAGCACCAGATAGGCCAGTGCCTCGGACTGCGACATCGCCGGATCGGACCACACGTCGGCACGCGGTTGCTGGGCACGCCCGGTCACGTCGATGCCGGCGGTGACATCACCGATGCGGCGCTCGGCGCGGATGTTGATGCGTGGGTCGGACACCGCGTTGTAGTTCCAGTTGAGGTTGCCGCGGGTGATGGTCAGGTCCTGACCATACGCCTTGTAGCGGCCGCTCACTTCCAGGCCGCCATTGGCGGTCATTTCGCGGCCGGGCTTGGCCCAGACCTGCATCTTGCCGGTCAGCGCGCCCTTCAGGCCGAAGCCGGTCATCTTGACCTTGTCGCCCAGGCTGACGGTCAGGTCCATGTCCAGCGGCGAGGTGCGCGACTCTTCCGGATCGGCCGGGTCGAGCACCACCACGTCTTCGGACACCGAGGTGCCGCGGTCCAGGCGTTCCAGGTCGATGTCGGCCTCGGGCACGTGCACGGTGCCGCGCAGCTCCATCGCCGCCTTGGCCAGGGTGAAGTCGAGGTTTGGGTTGGCGACGATGCGCAGTTCGCTGGTGTTGGACAGCAGCACGTTCTCGCCATGGATCTTCAGCTGCAGCGGCTGCGCATCGCCGAACCACGACAGGCCACCGTCCACGTACAGCGTGCCCTGGCCCGAGTTGGCCTGCGCGGTGATCTTGGCCGAACCATCGGGCTGGGCCACGAAGCTGCCCTTGCCCTGGTCGAAGGTCAGGCCCAGCGCCGGGAATTCGCCCTTGAAGTTGCTCAGCTGTGCGTCACCGCCCAGCGACGGCTGGCCTCGCGTCCCGCGCAGGCTGACGTGGCCTTCGATCAGGCCGGTCGGTCGCACGATGTCCGGCGAGAACAGCTCCAGCCAGTACAGCCGCGACATGTTGAGGTAGAGCTCACCATTCAGCGGCGCACTGGCTTCCCAGCCGGTCTGCATCTTGGCGTCGACGAAGCCATTGCCCTGGAAGCCCATGCCCAGGTAGCCCTTGATGCTGGCCGGGGTCATGTCGAGCTTCAGCGAGAACTGGTCATAGCGCACCAGCTCGCCGCGGGTGGTATCGCCCACGGTGTTGCGGTTCTCGCCCAGGCGCACGCCGCCTTCCTTCGAGCGCACTTCCACATGGCCTTCCCAGGCGTTGCCGCGCGGGCGGATCTGCGCGTCCAGGCTGACATCGCCGCGAAGGTAGATGCGGCGGCCGGACTGCGGCGGCAACCACGGCTGCACCAGCGCCAGTGGCAGCGCGTCGCTGCGCACCACCAGGCCTTCGCGCGGCCAGTTGGCCTGTGCGCACAGCGCGCCGCTGCTGGCCGCGGCCAGGCAGGCTTCGGACAGCGTGTAGGTGCTGCCGTTGATCGCGAACGCCGCCGGTGCACGCAGCGCCCAGGCATCGCCCTTCACCGGTGCGATGCGCAGCGACGCCAGCTCGCCACGCCACTGCGTGCCCTGCTGGCGCACGCTGCCCTGCAGCTCGACCGCACCCATCTCGTTGCGGGTCTGCGCGGCCAGGCGCAGGTTGGACACACTGCCCTGTGCGTCGATGTTCAGCCGCTCCAGCAACATGCCCGCGTTGACCTGCTGGCCCTGCACGGCCAGCGTGCCGCTGTCGCCGCGCCACGGCAGGCGGCCCTTGATGCTCACGCTCTCGGCGCCGTAGCCGTCCCAGTCGAGGTTGTTGCCGACCAGGTCGGCAGTGATGTCCGGCGCATCGCGCGGGCCCTTCACCTGTACCTGGCCACGCAGGCCACCGTCTGCGCCCGGCAGCAGGTCGCTCAACTGCAATGGCTCGAAACGCGCATCGATGTCGAGGCGGTCGCCGACCTTGCCCGACGCGGTCACCCGGCTGCTGCCCAACGCCAGTTTCAGGTCACCTTGGCCCTGCGCGCCCTGCAGCGCGAACTTGCCCTGTGCGTCGAGATTGCGCTGGCGCAGCATGCCCTTCAGCGAGGGCAGGTCCACCGTGGCTTCCAGCGTACCCGAGGTGCCCGGTGCGGCATTGGCCGGCGGCGGCAGCTGGCGGCCCTTGGAGGCCAGGTTGCCGGACAGGCGGCCGTTCCAGCCCGGCACGAAATAGCCGGGGTCGAAGTCCTTCAGCGTGGCCTTGGCGTCCCAGTCCAGCTGCGGCGCCCACGCCACCTGGCCTTCCACCTGCAGCTGCCCACCCGGCGTCTGCGCCTGCAGCTGGTGGATCGACGCGGCCTGGTCGTTGCCACGCACATCGAAGTGCAGCTGCGCCTTCTGCTTTTCGCGTTCGACCTCGGCGCGGCCGATCGCCGCCCAGGCCTTCAGGGTACCGGCCAGGCCGAAGCGTGCTTCCTTCAGAGTGACCGGCACCGGCGCGCTGCCGGCGGTGTTCGGATCAGGCGCCGGTACATAGGTCAGGTCACGCGCGACCACCGAGAAGTTGAGCTTCTGCTGGTCTTCCTGGCTGAAATCGGCGGTACCCTCCAGGCGGGCTTCGCCACCGAGACCCTTCAGCAGCAGCGGCGAAACCTTCAGCACCTGGTCCTGCAATGACACCACGGACGGTGCCAGTTCCAGTTCCTGCTCGCCCTGCTTCACCTTGCCACGCAGGGTGGCATTGCCGCCCTTGCCAGCAGCAGTGAAATCCAGCGACAACGGCGTGATCGCCGAGCTCGCCAATGCCGGCGACAGCAGCGCCAGATCCAGCTCGTCGCTGCGCACGCTGGCATTCCACGTCGGGTCGGTGCGGCCATCGAACACCAGCATCGCGTGCAGCGGCTTCGGTGCACGCCCGGCCACCGCCACTTCCATGTGCGACAGGTCACCGCGGGCGACCAGGCCAACGGTAGCGGCCGTGCGCCCACGCGGTGCCGGCAACACCGCCGTCACCGTCACGTCGGTGTCGTAGTCCTTGGCCGGGATGTAATGGCCTTGGGCAGTGAAGTTGCCCATGTCACTGTCGACCACCAGCTTGTGCGCCTGGAACTCGCCGTTGGCGATCTCGATGCCGCCGCGCACGCGGCTGATGTCGATCACCGGTTCGTTGGCCTGGCTGATGCGGAAGCCATCGATGGCGATGGCATCGGCCTGGATCGCCAGCGGCATCTCGATCTGCGGCAGGGAATCGGGCCAGGACGGCAGCTTGAACGGCTCATCGCTCTTGGCCAGGTTCAACGTCGCGTTGGTCAGCTCCAGCTTGTCCAGCAGCAGCTTGCGGCCCAGCAGCGGGCGCAGGTCTGGCTCCAGGTGCGCACGCTCGGCGTGGAAATGGATGTCGTCATAGCGGAAGTCGACGTTGTACAGGGTCAGCGGTCCGGCCACCGGACCCTCCACCTTGTCCCAGGTGAAGCTGGCACCCACCGGCAGCCGCGCCACCACCTGGGCCAGCAGTACGTCACGTCCGGCCACGGTCTGCAGCAGCCAGTACACCGCCAGCAGGGCCAGCAGCACCAGGCCGATCACGCCGGCGCCGGACCATGCCCAGAAGCGGCGACGGCGATAGAAACGCACGCGTGGCGGCGGGGTGTTCGGGGTCGGTGCGGGCGTGCTCACAGGTCCGCTCCGATGTTCAGGTACAGCTGGAACTGCGAATCCGGGTTGTTCAGGCCGTGCGCCACGTCGATGCGCACCGGGCCCACCGGCGATTTCCAGCGCACGCCGAAGCCGACGCCGGTATGCAGGTCGATGGTGTTGTCGAAGGCACTGCCGGTATCGACGAACACCGCCGCACCCCAGGGGCCACCGTTGAAGTAGTGCTCGTACTCGGCCGAGCCGATCACCAGGTTCTTGGCACCCAGCGCGTACTTGTCCGGCTTCGGCGTACGCGGGCCGACCTCACGGTAGGCGTAGCCGCGGATGCTGCGGTCACCACCGGCGAAATAGCGCAGGCTCGGCGGCATCGCCACCAGATCGCTGGTCCAGGTGGTGCCGCCCTCGCCGCGCAGGATCAGGCGATTGCTTTCACCCACCGGGATGTACCAGCGCAACACGGCATTGGCCTGCACGAAGCTGGTATCCGAGCCGGCGCCTTCCACGCCGGCACGCACCGTCGCCGCGCCGCTGATGCCCTTGCGCGGGAACATCTCGTCGTCGACGTTGACGTAGTCGGCAACCATCTGCGGGTACACCAGCGTCGAGGTGTTGTAGACGGCGTCGGTGAATTCGGTGCCGGAGGCATAGCGCCAGCGCTCGCGCAGCGCGTTGATCGAGGCGATCGCGGTCCAGTGCTCGTTGATCTCGCCGCTGCGGCTGGCGATCAGCTTGAAGTTGCGCAGGTCGATGTAGTCGGTCTGCTCGTCGTACGCGCTGGCGGCGAAGGTGTACCAGCCATCAAGCCAGTTGAAGGCCGGAATGCGGTAACTGGTGACCAGGCTCTTGCGCTTCTGCGCATAGTCCAGCTGCGTGTTCATCTTGTGGCCGCGGTTGTTCAGGAACCGCCGCTCGATGCCACCGCGCACACCCGGGCCGCTCTCGCTGCCGTAGCTCAGGCCTGCGGTGTAGATGGTGCGCTTGGCCCGGGTCAGCTTCACGTCCACCGGCACTTCGCCGTTTTCATCGGCCTGGTCCGGGCGCGGCTGGATGTCGATCACGCTGAAGTAGTCCAGCTTGGTCAGCGACTCGCGCAGCCGGTCCAGCTTGCCCTCGTGGTAGTAGCTGCCCTGGTCCCAGTACACCAGTGGATCGAACAGCTTGTCGACGAAGTAATCCTGCTCGAAGCGCACCGGGCCCATGTTGTAGCGGCGGCCGCTGTCCCAGGTCAGGTCGATGTCGGCGGCGTTGTCGGCGCGGGTGATCTGCACCTGGCGCTGGGTGTAGTCGGCATCGAAGTAGCCACGCTCGGCCAGGCGCCGGGTGATGGTGATCTTGCTGGCTTCGTACTGGGTGTGCTCGAAGCGCTGGCCCTTGCGCGGCTTGAAGGCGGCCAGGTCGTCCTGCAGGTACTGGTCGTACATCGCCGGGCCGGTGATGTCGATGTGCTCGCGGCGCACGGTCACCGGGGCGCCCTTGTCGACATGGATCAGCACGCGCACGTGCTCATCCTCGCGCGGCGCCTCGACCTTGATCACCGGGTTGTAGTACCCGAATGGTTCCAGCGCCTGGCGGGTCTGCCGCTCGGCCTGCGACAGCAGATACTCCAGGCGCGATTCGCCCTGCTCCTTGCCGATCGTGTCGTACAGCGACAGCGATTCCTGGATGTTCTCGATGATTGCGGCGTCGTCGCCCTTGTCCAATCCCTTGATGTCCACCTTGTCGATGGTGCCGCGCGCATGGACCACGGAAGTGGCGGCCAGCGACAGGACCATCAGCGGCAGGGCGTATTTCTTTGGCTGCATGCGGCACAGCATACCGACCGGAGGTGACGATGCGAAATGCATCACGTCATTGGGGATCGGTTGTTAAGTGGCGGTCAAAATACACCGCAAGGCGTCGATTGTCGCAATCGACCAATCAGAATGCCGGCATCGTCCACGATGTCGGCAATGACCCCGATAGACATCCGCCGGCGATGCTCCGGCAGTGCCGGCCGCTGGCCGGCACCCCACAGATCGGGGGCAATGCCGGCCAGCGGCCGGCACTACCGATACGGGCGTCAGCTCGACAGATGCTCGATCGCCGCCACCTTGCCCAGGCGCTCGCCCAGCATCGTCAGCAGCGCCAGGCGGTTGCCACGCAGTGCCGGATCTTCCGCGTTGACCATCACGCCATCGAAGAACGCGTCGACCTGCGGACGCAGGCGCGCCAGGCGTGCCAGCACCGCCACATAATCCTTCTGGTGCAGGCTGGCGCCGGTGTCATCGATGGCGGCGGTCACCGCTTCGGCCAGCGCGCGCTCGGCATCTTCCTGCAGCAGTGCCGCGTCGATCTGCGCCGGAATCTCGCCCTCGGCCTTGCGCAGGATGTTGCGGATGCGCTTGTTGGCCGCGGCCAGCGCCTCTGCCTCCGGCAACGCGGCGAAGGTGCCGATCGCATCCAGGCGGCGATCGAAGTCGTACAGCGAGGCCGGCTTCAACTCGGCCACCGCGTTGAAGTGCGTGGCCGGCACGCCCTTGTCGCCGTAGTAGCCCTTCAGGCGGTCGAGGATGAAGTCGTACAGCTCGCCGATATCGGCCTGCACGTTGCGCGCGGCCAGGCCGGCATTGGCGCTGGCCATCAGCGCGCGCAGGTCCAGTTCGAAGCCGCTTTCGATGATCGTGCGGGCCAGGCCCAGCGCATTGCGGCGCAGCGCGAACGGATCCTTGTTGCCGGTCGGCTTCAGGCCTGCAGCGAAACCACCGGCCAGCGTATCCACGCGTTCGGCGATGGCCAGCACCTTGCCCAGCGGCGACAGCGCGATGTCGTCACCACCGAAGCGTGGCTGGTAGGCCTCGTCGATGGCCAGCGCCACGTCGGCCGATTCGCCACCGGCCACGGCGTAGTGGCGGCCGGCGATGCCCTGCAATTCCGGGAATTCGTTGACCATGCGCGACTGCAGGTCGTTCTTGGCCAGCTCGGCAGCCCGCTTGGCCTGCGCCGGATCGGCACCGACCTGGGCTGCGATCACTTCGGCCAGTGCGGCCACGCGCGCCACCTTGTCGGCCACGCTGCCCAGCTTGGCCTGGTAGGTCACCGTCTTCAGGCCGTCGCCCATCGACACCAGGCCCTGCTTCAGGTCCTCGTCGAAGAAGAACTTGGCATCGGCGAAGCGCGGGCGGATCACCCGCTCGTAGCCCTTGGCCACTTCGGCCACGTCCTTCGATTCGATGTTGGCAATGCCGATGAACTTCTCGGTCAGCGTGCCGGCGGCATCCAGCACCGGGAAGAACTTCTGGTTGATCTCCATCGTCTCGATCAGCGCTTCCTGCGGCACCGCCAGGAACGCGCGTTCGAAGCTGCACAGCACCGCCGACGGCCATTCGACCAGGTTCACCACCTGCTCCAGGTTGTCTTCGGTGATGCGGGCGCTGCCACCGGCCTTGGCCGCAGCGGCCTCGACCTCGGTGACGATGCGCGCGCGGCGCTCGCTCGGGTCGACCAGCACGAACGCGGCGCGCAGCGCTTCAACGTAGTCCTGCGGCTGCGCCAGCGACACGGCCTGGTCGTGGTGGAAACGATGGCCACGGCTGGCGCGGCCGGCCTGCAGGCCGAACAGTTCGGCCTCCACCACGTTGGCGCCGTGCAGCAGCACCAGCCAATGCGCCGGGCGGGCGAAGCCCCAGGCGTGGTCGCCCCAGCGCATCGGCTTGGGAATCGGCATCGCCGCGATCGCCTCGCGCAGGATGTCCGGCAACAGGCTGGCGGTGCTCGCGCCCGGGGTCACCGCGCGGTGCACGAAGCGCTCACCCTTGTTGTCAGTGGTCTTCTCCAGCGCAGTCCAGTCGATCCCGGCCTTGGCGGCGAAGCCCTGCAGGGCCTTGGTCGGCTGGCCTTCGGCGTCCAGCGCGATGTTCAGGTACGGGCCCAGCACTTCGCTGTGCTGTTCCGGCTGTTCCAGGCCGACGCCCGGCAGCAGCACGGCCAGCCGGCGCGGGGTCGACAGCGGGCGGGCATCGCCCAGCTCCAGCGCGACGCCACGCTTGCGCAGGCCTTCGACAACACCGTCGAAGAACGCCTGGGCCAGGCCCGGCAGCGCCTTGACCGGCAGCTCCTCGGTGCCCAGTTCGATCAGCAGGGGGGACAATTGGCTCATCGGTTCGATCCTGTGGTGGGGGCGCAGCGCGCAACGCGTCCGGCGCCCCGGAGTAAGGGGGAGAGCGCGGCCTTCAGGCCTTCTTCGCGCCCGGGAAGCCCAGCTTCTCGCGCTGCTCGTAATACGCCTTGGCCACCGCCTGGGCCAGCGCGCGCACGCGCAGGATGTAGCGCTGGCGCTCGGTCACGCTGATCGCGCGGCGCGCATCGAGCAGGTTGAAGGTGTGGCTGGCCTTCATCACCTGCTCGTAGGCCGGCAGCGGCAGGCCCACTTCCACCAGCTTCTGCGCTTCACGCTCGCAGGCATCGAAGCGGTGGAACATTTCGTCCACGGCGGCGTATTCGAAGTTGTAGGTGCTCTGCTCCACCTCGTTCTGGTGGTAGACGTCGCCGTAGGTCACCGGCTGGCCGTCCGGGCCGTAGGTCCAGACCAGGTCATAGACGTTGTCGCAGTTCTGAAGGTACATGCACAGGCGCTCGAGACCGTAGGTGATCTCGCCCAGTACCGGGCGGCACTCCAGGCCACCGGCCTGCTGGAAGTAGGTGAACTGGGTCACTTCCATGCCGTTGAGCCAGACTTCCCAGCCCAGGCCCCACGCGCCCAGCGTCGGCGATTCCCAGTTGTCCTCGACGAAGCGCAGGTCGTGCACCAGCGGATCGATGCCCAGTGCCTTCAGCGAATCCAGGTACAGCTGCTGGATGTTGTCCGGCGCCGGCTTCATCGCCACCTGGTACTGGTAGTAGCGCTGCAGGCGGTTCGGGTTCTCGCCGTAGCGGCCGTCGGTCGGGCGCCGCGACGGCTGCACGTAGGCCGCGTTCCAGCTTTCCGGACCGATCGCCCGCAGGAAGGTGGCCGGGTGGAAGGTACCGGCGCCCACCTCCAGGTCGAGCGGCTGGATGAGCACGCAGCCCTGCTGGGCCCAGAACTGGTTCAGGGTCTGGATCAGGCCCTGGAAGGTGATCGGAACGGTCGGGGTCGCGGACATGCGTACGAGTCTTGGCCGGCAAGGGGGTGCGCTAGTATAACGGCCGACCTGCGGGGCATTCCGTACCCGGGAGGAGCAGGCAGATGGAACATCGGCTGCCGGTGGGCACGCCCGGCGAGCCAGGCGGCGTCCCGCTGCCGTGGGGCCGCCTGCATTTCGAGCAGGTCGGTGCGGCGCTGCTGGCCGACGGCCTGGTTGCCGAGCACGAGGGCGAGCGCATGCGGTTTTCCGCACAGGGCGCGCGCAATGCCAGTGAAGTGCACCCGCTGGTGCTGCTGTCCAACCTCAAGCTGGCCACCCGCGACGGCGGCGAACTGACCCTGGAACGCCTGACCGAATGGCTGGCCCAACGCACCGGCAGCCGCTACCTGCGCATCGATCCGACCCGGGTCGACGTCGCTGCGGTCACCGCGCTGGTCTCCCACGCCTATGCCCGTCGCCACCGCTTCCTGCCGCTGGCAGTGGATGCCGAACGGGTACTGGTGGCCACCAGCGAGCCGCTGGTGCAGGAATGGCGCCGCGACCTGCAGCACCTGACCCGCCGCCGCATCGAGCTGGCGGTGGTCAATCCGCTCGACCTGCACCGCTACACCATGGAGTTCTACGGGGTGACCCGTTCGGTGCGTGGCGCGCGCGGCGACGTCCGCGGCGAGGCCAACACCACCTTGCCCAGCTTCGAGCAGCTGGTCGAGCTGGGCCGCACCGGCGACGTCAATGCCGACGACCAGCACATCGTGCACATCGTCGACTGGCTGCTGCAGTACGCCTATGAGCAGCGCGCCTCGGACATCCACCTGGAACCGCGCCGCGAGATGGGACGCATGCGCTTCCGCATCGACGGCGTGCTGCACAAGGTGTTTGAGGTGCCGCCGGCGGTGATGACCGCGGTGGTCAGCCGCATCAAGGTACTCGGCCGAATGGACCTGGCCGAGCGCCGGCGCCCGCAGGACGGCCGCATCAAGACCCGCTCGCCGGGTGGCCGCGAGGTCGAGATGCGCCTGTCGACCATGCCCACCGCGTTCGGCGAGAAGTGCGTGATGCGCATCTTCGACCCCGATGCCGCCTTCAAGAGCATCGACCAGCTCGGTTTCAGCCCGCAGGAGGCCGCTGGCTGGAATGCCCTGGTCGAGCGCCCGCACGGCATCGTGCTGGTCACCGGCCCGACCGGCTCGGGCAAGACCACCACCCTGTATTCCACGCTGAAGCGGCTGGCCACGCCGGACGTGAACGTGTGCACGGTGGAGGACCCGATCGAGATGATCGCCCCCGAGTTCAACCAGATGCAGGTGCAGGCCAACATCGACCTGGACTTCGCCAGCGGCGTGCGCACCCTGCTGCGGCAGGACCCGGACATCATCATGATCGGCGAGATCCGCGATCTGGAGACCGCGCAGATGGCGGTGCAGGCGTCGCTGACCGGCCATCTGGTGCTGTCCACCCTGCACACCAACGATGCACCGTCGGCGGTCACCCGCCTGCTCGACCTGGGCGTGCCGCACTACCTGCTGGCCAGCACCCTCAACGGCATCCTCGCCCAGCGCCTGGTGCGTACCCTGTGCCCGCACTGCAAGCAGCCGCACACCCTTGCTGCTGCCGACTGGGCGGTGCTCGCTGATAGCCAGGCTGCATATCCAGATGCCGCCACGCCCTGTCGTCCGGTCGGTTGCCTGGAGTGCCGGCGCACCGGATTCCTCGGCCGCATCGGCCTGTATGAGTTGCTGCCATTGGGCTCGCGGCTGCGCGGGCAGATCCGCGCCGACATGGATCTGGCCGGTTTCACCCGTGCCGCGCGCGCTGAAGGGCTGCGAACCCTGCGCCAGGCCGGGCTTGAAAAGGTGGCGCAGGGGCTGACTACAATCGAGGAAGTCCTGTCAGTGCTGCCGCCCCCGGATGAACCCAGCCCCCTTCCTGATCCTTGAAACCGGCCGCCCGGTACCGTCGCTGCGCCGCTACGGGCGCTTTCCGCACTGGATCCGCGTCGCCGCCGGGCTGGAAGAGCACGAGACGGTGGTGGTCGATGTCGAACACGGTGGCGCCCTGCCCGATCCGCACGGTTTTGCCGGCGTACTGGTGACCGGCTCGGCCGCCTTCGTTACTGACCACGCCGACTGGAGCGAGCGCAGCGCGGCGTGGCTGCGCCAGACCGTCCACGCCGGCCTGCCGGTGTTCGGCATCTGCTACGGCCACCAGCTGCTGGCGCATGCGCTGGGCGGTGAGGTGGCCTACAACCCGGCCGGGCGCGAGTCCGGCACGATCGAGCTGGAGCTGCAGCCACAGGCGGCACAGGATCCGCTGTTCCAGGGCCTGCCGCAGCACTTTGCCGCCCACGCCACCCACCTGCAGACCGTGCTGCGCGCGCCCGACGGTGCCGAGGTGCTGGCACGCTCGCCGCTGGATGGCTGCCACGCGTTCCGCTGGGGGCGCCAGGCCTGGGGCGTGCAGTTCCACCCCGAATTCGCCACCCACCACATGCGCGGCTACGTGCGCGCCCGCGCCGACTGCATCGGCCGCCACGGCGGCTGTGCGCGCAGCATCGAGCGCGCAGTCAGCGCCGCACCGCTGGCCCGCCAGCTGCTGCGCCGCTTCGTCCGACAGGCGCGGCTGTCTTCAGCCCAGCCGGCGGCAAAACAGGGATAATCAGCGGCACGGGCAACCGCCCGTCCCCTCCTGTCCTTCCCGGATGTCCATGAAAGAGATTCGCAAGCTGCCGGCCTCGGCGGGCGCCCAGTGGTTGCTGGATACGTTCTCGCTGTATCGGCGTGCGCCGCTGCAGCTGGCCAGGATCGGCCTGGCCTGGCTGCTGGTGAGCTGGGTGGTCACCCTGTTGTCGACGCTGATTCCCGGCGCCGCCGGCATGGCCGTGCAGCTGATGACCCTGGCCATCTCGCCGATCATGTTCGGCGGCATGCTCTACGCCGTGGGTGAGATCGACGAAGGCCGCCCGGGCCTGTCCTCGCACCTGCTGCAGCCGATCCGCGACCACCGTGTCAGCCACCTGCTGGTGCCGCTGGCGATCCAGGTGCTGGCGGTGCTGCTGCTGGGCGCGTTGCTGTTCATGATGATCGGCCGCGAAGGCTTCACCGCCTTCAGCGAGGTCATGACCAAGATGGAAGAGATCAGCCGCAGTGGCCAGCAGATCAAGCCGGACGATGCCGCGGCGCTGGTCGCCAACCTGCCGGCCAAGCGCATCGCACTGTGGATGCTGCTGGTGTTCCTGAGCGCGGTGGCGCTCTCGCTGGCGATGTTCACCCAGCCGGCGCTGGTGGTGTTCGACAAGCAGAGCGGCATGCACGCGCTGCGCCTGAGCCTGCAGGGCTGCATCGAGAACATCGGCGCGATGATCGTGTTCGCCGTGCTCGGCCTGATCGCCGCGTTCTGCATCTACATCCTGTTCGTGATCGTGATCCAGATCGCGATGCTGATCGGAGGCCCGCTGGCCGCCGCCTTCATCGCCCAGCTGGTGCTGACCACGGTGCTGATGCCGCTGTATGTCGGCGCGGTCTACGCCGCGTGGAAGCAGATGTTCGTGCACCGTGGCAGCCGCGCAGCACCGCCGGTCCCGACCACCCCGGCCTCAAGCGACATCTTCCACGCCTGACGAAAAAGGGGACGGAGGGGATTAAGTCGTTTGTGCCACTGTGCCGATAACGACTTAATCCCCTCCGTCCCCTTTTTTAGGCGGCGGGTTTCTTCACCGCCGACGATGGCACCAGCCAGCGTGCGGCGTGGATGCCCAGCTCGTAGAGCAGGCACATCGGGATCGCCAGCATCAGCTGCGAAACCACGTCCGGCGGGGTCAGCACCGCCGCCAGCACGAAGATGCCGACGATCGCGTAACCACGTCCTTCCTTGAACTGCTGCGGCGTCACCCAGCCCAGCAGGACCAGGATCACCATCGCCACCGGCAGTTCGAAACTGCCACCGAAGGCGAAGAAGATCGCCAGCACGAAATCCAGGTAGGCATTCGCATCCGGGGTGATCGCGATCACGTCCGGGCTGAAGGTGGTCAGGAAATGGAACACCGCCGGCAGCACCAGGAAGTAGGCGAAGGCACAGCCGGTGTAGAACAGCAGTACCGAAGACACCAGCAGCGGCACCGCCAGGCGCTTCTCACGCGCGTAAAGCCCCGGGGCGACGAAGGCCCACAGCTGGTACAGCAGCCACGGCACCGCCACGAACAGGGCCACGAAGAAGGTCAGCTTCAATGGCGCGAAGAAGGCACCGGCCGGATTGGTCGCGATCATCGTCTGCCCGTTGGGCAGCTGCGAGACCAGCGGTTCGGCCAGCGCGTTGTACAGCTTCTGGGTAAATGGCAGCAGCGCCAGCAGCACCACGCCCAGGCCCAGCAATGCGCGCACCAGGCGGCCGCGCAGCTCCACCAGATGTTCGACCAGCGAGCTTTCGCCGAAATCCTGTTCACTCATGGCTGGCGCTCCGGGCTGCTCTGCGGCGGCGGCGCACCGGCTTCAGGGGGTGTCGCCGGCGTCGGCTCGGGAGCAACGCTCTCCTGTGCCGGCGCATCGGCATCGGGCGCAGCGCTCATATGCGGCGGCAGATCCGCAGGCGCCGGTGCGCGAACCTCCTGCGCCAGCGTATCGCCCTGCTGCTGCGCCTGTTGCGCTTCGCGACGGATCGCTTCACCGCTGGCGCGCAGCTGGTTCTCGGTGTCCTGCATGCCTTGGCGCACGTCCTGCATCTGCCGCTTGATGTCCTCGGCCTGCAGTTCGCGCTCCAGTTCCTGTTTCACCGAATCCCACTGATTGCGGGCACGGCGCACCCACAGGCCGGCGAAGCGGGCCGCCTTGGGCAGGCGCTCGGGACCGAGCACCACCAGGGCGACCACCGCGATCACCAGCAGTTCGCTGAAGCCGATATCGAACACCGCAACCGCTCCGGATCAGCGAGCGTTACGGTCGTGCTCGTCCTGCGCGGTGCGCGAGGCGTCCTGGCTACGCGACTCATCGCCCAGCTGCGCGTTCGGCTTGTCTTCGTCGCGCATGCCCTTCTTGAATTCCTTGACCGCCGAGCCGAGGTCCTTGGCGCCACTGGTCAGGCGCTTGGTGCCGAACACCAGCAGGACGATGGCCAGCACGACCAACCAATGCCAGATGCTGAAACTGCCCATAAAGACGCTCGTTACGTTAGTGATCAGGCTGTCGAGCATAGCGCACCGGGTGTCAGCCGGCGCGCGTGACGAAAGTCAGTTTCCGCCCAGCGTTTCCGTGCGGATTTCGCCGTCGTTGACCGGCTGGAAGCCCTGCTGCTGCGGCGGCGGGTTCTGCGGCACGTTCTGCAGCGGCGCGGTGGTGGCTTCGGTTGGGGCGGCCGGCGCGGCCTGAACAGGCGCCGGCGCAACCGCCGGGGTCGCCGCCGGACGCGGTGCACTGCCACCGTTGCCGTTGCGGTTGTTGCGGGCGGCGTAGGTGGCCTCTTCCAGACGATCACGGAAGGCGACCACGTCCATCGACGGCGCACCGGCGGCGCGACCTTCGAAGATCATGCGCGGCGTGGTGTTGCTGCCGTAGGCGTCAAGGTTGGCGGCATCGTCGATCTGCAGCACCGCACCATCCAGCGCGACGCCCGCGAACAGCCCACGGGCACGCGACCAGGACCAGATCTCGGCCTTCAGCTGGCCGTCGGTGGCGGCGGCGGCATTGCGGCCGACCGGACCGGCGGCAACGCCGGCATCGGCGCCGAGCGTGAACTTGCCGTTGACCAGATTGTCCAGGCTGCGGTCGTTGCGGAACACCAGCACCACATCCGAAGATTGCACGCCGGCCTGGAAGCCGATGCTGCCACCGGTGAGCTTCACGAACACCGGGTTGGACCATGCGCCATTGGGCATGCGCACCGACATCAGGCCGTGGCCACGGCGACCGCCAATGACTAGACCGGCCTTGATCGTGTCGGGAATGACGATGACCGCGCGGCCTTCGTCGAGCAATTTATCCGGAATGCCCTGTTCAGGAATTTCCTGGATTTCAGCCAGCACGCGCACGGCGTTGCGGGCGCGCTGGTCTTCCTGCGGTCCGGCCATGGCCTGGCTGGACAGCAGGCTGGCGGCGATCAGCAGGGCTTGGATCGGGCGACGCATGGCAGGCTCCAGAAGTCAGTCCATAGGAAGATATAGCAAGTGACTGAAATTAGTGGTGTTGCCATGAATCCCCAATGAGCGTTCCCTGCCCGCATTGATGCGCGCTATGCCTGCAATCCGAACCCTGCATCCCGGTGCGGCGCCGGATAGGCGACAATATCGCCCATGCTCGACGCACCCGATACCGCCGTGCTGGCGGTCAACCTAGGCACGCCCGAGACGCCGACGGCCCCCGCCGTACGCCGTTACCTGGCCGAATTCCTGTCCGACCCGCGCGTGGTCGCGATTCCGGCACTGCTCTGGCAGCCGCTGCTGCGCGGGCTGATCCTGCCGCTGCGAAGTGGCCGGTCGGCGGCCAAGTATGCCCAGGTCTGGCTGCCCGACGGCTCACCGCTGATGGTGCATACGCGCCAGCTGGCGCAGGCCATGCAGGCCCTGCTGCCGACCCTGACGGTGCGCCATGCGATGCGTTACGGCGAACCGGCGCTGGCCGGCGAGCTCGACCGTCTGGCCGCCGACGGCGCGCGCCGGATCGTGGTGCTGCCGCTGTACCCGCAGTACTCCACCACCACCACCGCCTCGGTCGAAGACCGGGTCGATGCGTGGCAGCGCCGCAACCCGGGCGTGACCGTGAGCCTGGTGCGGGATTACTCGGTCGATCCCGGCTGGGTCGAGGCCGTAGCCGGATCGATCCGCCGCTACTGGGAACAGCACGGTCGCGGTCAGAAACTGATGTTTTCCTTCCATGGTATCCCGCAGCGCCTGGCCGACGCGGGCGACCCGTATCCGCAGCGCTGCGAGGCCAGTGCGCAGGCCATCGCCAATGCACTGGGCCTGGGCAAGGACGACTGGCAGATGGGTTACCAGTCGCGCTTCGGCCGCGAGCGCTGGTTGCAGCCGTATGCCGAGCCCAGCCTGTGGGCGCTGGCCGAGTCCGGCGTGAAGCAGATCGACGTGGTCTGCCCCGGATTTGCCACCGACTGCCTGGAGACGCTGGAAGAGGTTGCGCTGGGCTTCACCGAAACACTGGCCGAGCGCGGTGCGACGATGCGCTACATCCCCTGCCTCAACGCCGAGCCGGAGCATGCACGCGCCCTGGCACGGCTGGCCGTGTCCTCGCTGGCATGAGCCTGCAACCGTTTGAACTCCAGGTCGGGGGCGCACGCGTCGCCGGCCTGCGCAACCACGGCGGCGGCCCACGCGTGCTGGCCCTGCATGGCTGGCTCGACAACGCCGCCAGCTTCGTGCCGCTGGCGCCGCACCTGTCGGCGTTGCAGCTGGTTGCCATCGATCTGCCCGGCCACGGTCACAGCGCACACCTGCCGGCGGGTGCCAGCTACACCACGGCCGCCGCGATCTGCCACGTACTCGATGTCGCCGACGCGCTGGGCTGGGACCGATTCAGCCTGCTCGGCCATTCAATGGGTGCCGGCATTGCCAGCCTTACCGCCTCGGTCAGCGACCGTGTTGATCGGCTGGTGGCGATCGAAGCACTCGGCGGCCTGCGCGGTCCCGAGGAAGAAACGGCGCATCGCCTGCGCGAGCATGTGAACGCCACGCGGGCGTTGGCACGCAAGCAGCTGCGCGTGTTTCCCGATCTGGCAGCGCCGATCCGCGCGCGGATGATGACCAACCAGCTCAGCGAACCCTGCGCACGGCTGCTGGTCGAGCGCGGCGTGGAACCGGTCGAAGGTGGCTACCGCTGGTGCAGCGACCCGCGCCTGATGCTGCCCACCGCGATCCGCCTCAGCGAAGGCCAGATCGACAACCTGCTGCAGGCCATCGCCTGCCCGACGCAGGTGATCTATGCCACGCCGGCGCAGTCCTACTATCCCGAGCCGATGCGCAGTGATCGCCTGCAGCACCTGCGTGATGGACGGCTGGCCGTGTTTCCCGGCAACCACCACCTGCATATGGAAGACCCGGCACGCATCGCCGGGGTGATCCTGCGCTTCCTCGGCAACGACAACGCCGGCTGAGTCGCAGCGTCCGCGCACTTCATTCTGCGCAGTTGCGGCCGATACATCGGTTGCGGGCCACTGCGTCCGCAGCACGTGGGCCCGGTCGGGCCTGCGGCGTGTGTCTGGTCCTGCAAGGAAGTCCGCATGCCCGCTCCATTGCTCCGTCACCCACAGGATGTGGTCACGGCGCCCCGTCTGCGCGACGTTGATTGCGTCGCATTCCCCGAATTCCCGGTCCATGCCCTGGCCACGCACTCGTGCGTGCGCCACCGTGTGGCCGTAGCCGTCTGCTGATCCAGGAGTCGCCGATGTCCGCTGCATCCACTCGTCCCCCCGATACCGCCCGCCTGCCGCATCTGCAGCAGCTCGCCCACCGCGCTGACCGCCGATTGCTGATCGGCAGTGCGGCACTGGCGGTGGCCGGCCTGGTGCTGGCCCTGCGCGGGCCTCATGCCCTGACCGCCTCGCTGGTTGCGGCCGCTGTGCTGCCTGCCATATGGCTGGCCGGTCCCAAGGCCGGCCATTGCGTCACCCGCAATGGCCTGGCGCTGTTGTTGTCGCTGCAGCTGGCAGGGCTGTGCGCGATCACGGGCCTGTCACCGGCGTTGCCGATTGCACTGCTGCTGGGCGTGCTGTTGAGCCATCGTGATCGCCTGCCGGTATGGCTGGCCGGTGGCATCGGCACGCTCGCGCTGCTGGCGCCGTTGCAGGACGGTGCCGCGCTGTGGCCAACGCTGCTGCAGGCCAGCATGTTCGCGGGCCTGACCTTGTTCCTCGGCCAGGTCGCACTGCGCCTTCGGCAGCAGACCGAGGCCCTTGGCCACGGCCCGCGTCGGCTTGCCGCGCTGGCACGCGACATTGCCACCGGTGCCGATCTTGGTGCACATGCCGACACCAGCGCCTATGCACCGGGTTCACTCGCCCACGCCCTGGCCGACACTGCACGCCACGTGCAGACCCAGCGTGGACTCGAGGCGGCGGCGCATGCCGAGAATGCGCAGATCCGCCAGGCGCTGGATGCCTCGCGCACTGCGATGATGATCGCCGACAACGATCACGTGATCCGCTATGTGAACCGCTCGGTGGTGGCTCTGCTGCGCAACCAGCAGGCGACACTGCGCCAGGCCTTCCCTGACTTCGATGCCGAACGCCTGGTCGGCAGCAGCATCCATCGCTTCCATGCCAACCCGGACCGCATCCGCGCCATCCTCAATGGCCTGCAGACCAGCCACAACGGCAAGGTACAGATCGGCCCGGTGCACTTCGCCCAGGTGGTCACCCCGGTGTTCGATGCACAGGGCATGCGCCTCGGCTTCGCCGTGGAATGGCATGACCGTACCCAGGAGCTGGCGCTTGAGAACGCCGTGGCCGGCATCGTCGCTGCTGCCGCTGCCGGCGATCTGGGCCAGCGCCTGCAGGCAACCGAAGGCGCCAGCTTCCTCGATGGCCTGACCGGTGGCATCAACCAGCTGCTCGATACGCTGGGCAGCACCGTCGATGAAGTACGGCAGATGCTTTCGGCGCTGGCCAACGGCGATCTTGATCGGCGCATGCGCGGTGAGTACCACGGTGCCTTCGCCGCGATCCAGCGCGATGCCAACGCCACCGCCGGCCAGCTGGCGCGCATGGTGGGGCGCATCCAGCAGTGCGCAGCCTCGATCAGTACCGCCGCCAGCGAGATCGCTGCAGGCAATGGTGCGCTGTCCGAGCGCAGCGAGCGCCAGGCGGCGCACCTGCAGGAAACCGCTGCCTCGATGGAGGAGCTGACCGCCACCGTGCGCCAGAATGCTGCGCATGCGCGCGAGGCCAGTGAGCTGGCTGCGTCCACGCAGAGCGCCGCCAGTGATGGCAACACCGCGATGCAGCGGGTTGTCGACACCATGCAGGCGATTGAAGGCGCCTCGAAGCGGATCGGCGACATCACCGGCGTGATCGACGGGATCGCCTTCCAGACCAATATCCTCGCGCTCAATGCGGCGGTGGAAGCCGCGCGTGCTGGTGAACAGGGCCGTGGCTTCGCCGTGGTGGCCAGCGAGGTGCGCGTGTTGGCGCAGCGCTCCGCCGCCGCCGCACAGGAAATCAAAAAGCTGATCGATGAGGCAGGCCGGCAGGTGGGCGAAGGTGCCCAGCTGGTGGCCGACGCCGGCAAGCGGATGCAGGGCATTGCCGGCGGCGTGGAGGATGTCAGCCACCTGATGCGCGAAATTTCCGCAGCGTCGCAGGAGCAGTCGACCGGCATCGAGCAGATCAACCAGACCGTGGTGCAGATGGACCAGGCCACGCAGCAGAACGCGGCGCTGGTGGAAGAAGCCACCGCGGCCGCACGCGAGCTGCAGTCGCAGGCGGGGACGCTTACCGAGGCGGTATCGGTGTTCCGCCAGCAGGAACCGCACGAGGTCCCGCGGGCCGCCTGATCCGGGCCTGCAATGCGATCCTGGTCAAGACGGCGCCCGCAGGGCGCCGTTTTTTTGCCTGCTTCTGCGTGATGGGTCAGGAAAAGTCCGCTTCCGGATCTGCCGTGAGGAGCGGCCAGCCCTGTTTGGCGCCGCATCCACACACGGCGTGGATCTACCGGTAGTGCCGGCCGCTGGCCGGCAATCGATTGGTAGCGGCCAACCTTGGTTGGCGCAATGCTTCCTCGTGGACGGCATCCACGCATGGCGTGGATCCACCGGGCGATGTAACGCCATCGGGTTGCCGGCCAGCGGTCGGCACTACCCACGTTTCCTGCGCACAAAGAAAAACCCCGCTGCGTCAGCAGCGGGGTTTTGGGTATAAACCCTGGCGATGACCTACTCTCGCATGGCTTGAGCCACACTACCATCGGCGCAGCTGCGTTTCACTTCCGAGTTCGGGATGGGATCGGGTGGTTCCACAGCGCTAATTTCACCAGGGAGGCTTTTGGAGTGTCGCACTCGTCCCTGGGGGACAAGGCGCCAGCCTCGCATAGTTCTTGTGACGTAGCGTGCACTTGGATGCTCTTACGACGCTGTCGTAAAGCCAAGGCAACTTGAGGTTATATGGTCAAGCCGCACGGATCATTAGTATCAGTTAGCTCAATACATTGCTGTACTTACACACCTGACCTATCAACCACGTAGTCTACATGGTTCCTTCAGGGGGCTTGTGCCCCGGGAGATCTCATCTTGAGGCGCGCTTCCCGCTTAGATGCTTTCAGCGGTTATCGCTTCCGAACATAGCTACCCGGCAATGCCACTGGCGTGACAACCGGAACACCAGAGGTTCGTCCACTCCGGTCCTCTCGTACTAGGAGCAGCCCCTCTCAAATCTCCAACGCCCATGGCAGATAGGGACCGAACTGTCTCACGACGTTCTGAACCCAGCTCGCGTACCACTTTAAATGGCGAACAGCCATACCCTTGGGACCTACTTCAGCCCCAGGATGTGATGAGCCGACATCGAGGTGCCAAACACCGCCGTCGATATGAACTCTTGGGCGGTATCAGCCTGTTATCCCCGGAGTACCTTTTATCCGTTGAGCGATGGCCCTTCCATACAGAACCACCGGATCACTAAGTCCTAGTTTCCTACCTGCTTGATCCGTCGATCTTGCAGTCAAGCACGCTTATGCCTTTGCACACAGTGCGCGATGTCCGACCGCGCTGAGCGTACCTTCGAGCTCCTCCGTTACTCTTTAGGAGGAGACCGCCCCAGTCAAACTACCCACCATACACGGTCCCCGACCCAGATAATGGGCCCAGGTTAGAACGTCAAGCACGACAGGGTGGTATTTCAAGGATGGCTCCACCACAGCTAGCGCCATGGTTTCATAGCCTCCCACCTATCCTACACAGACGAACTCAACGTTCAGTGTAAAGCTATAGTAAAGGTTCACGGGGTCTTTCCGTCTTGCCGCGGGTACACTGCATC
>OKID01000042.1_pt1 | contig 50184 bp, 53 predicted proteins | sample 1610601 | NCBI WGS metagenome assembly OKID01 (sample SAMN04436667, study PRJEB24849) | human gut metagenome | biome: human gut; feature: NICU; material: stool | host: Homo sapiens | place: USA: Saint Louis, MO | collected 2010-06-09 | reverse complement strand
CAGCTGGTGGCCTGGGCCTGGGCGTTGGGACGCCAGGTGATCAGCTTGTTCTCGACCACGTCCAGCAGCGCGTCGATGACCAGCACGAAGGCGGCAAGGATGATGATGCCGGCAAACACACCGACGGCGTTGAAGTTGCCTTCTGCCTGCGCAATCAGGTAACCCAGGCCCGCCGAGGCGCCGAGGTACTCACCGATGATCGCGCCGACCACGGCGAAGCCCACCGAGGTGCGCAGCGAGGACAGGATCCAGCTGGCTGCTGCCGGGAAGTAGACATGGCGTAGCAGGTCGCTGCGGCTTGCGCCCAGGATGCGGGCATTGGCCAGTACCACCGGATTCACCTCGCGTACGCCCTGCATGGCATTGAAGAACGTGGTGAAGAACACCAGGGTGACCGCCAGCGCCACCTTCGACCACAGGCCCAGCCCCAGCCACAACACGAAAATCGGGGCCAGCACCACGCGCGGAATTGCGTTGAAGCCTTTGATGAAGGGATCGAGGATGCGCGCCGAGCGGCGGCTCAGGCCCAACCAGACACCGCCGGCCACGCCGAGGCCGGTGCCGATGATGTAGCCCAGCGCGGTTTCGGTCAGGGTGATGTAGACGTGCTGGTAGAACGACGTATCGGACAGCCAGGTCCAGGCCTGCTGCACGATCGCCGTTGGCGAGGGGAAGAAGAACGGATCGATCACGCCCAGCGCGATGCCGCCCTCCCAGCCGCCGAACACGGCCACAACCAGGGCCAGTTGGATGAACTTGTCAGTCTTGGCGTGCATAGCTCTTCTCCACTTCGCCGCGCAGGCAGGCCCAGATGTCGCGGTACAGGTCGGTGAAACGGTCATCCAGCTTGATCTCGGCCACGTTGCGCGGGCGTTCCAGATCCACGTCGAAGCTGCGCACCACGCGGCTGGCCGGACCGGATGACAGCACCACCACGCGGTCGCCCAGGGCGATCGCTTCTTCCAGATCGTGGGTGATCAGGATCACCGAGCGCCGGTCCTCCTGCCACAGGCGCAGCAGTTCGTTCTGCATCAGGTGCCGGGTGTGGATGTCCAGCGCCGAGAAAGGTTCGTCCATCAGGATCACCTTCGGCTCGACGATCAGCGCCTGCGCCATCTGCACGCGCTTGCGCTGGCCACCGGACAACTGGTGCGGATAGCGGTGCTCGAAACCGGCCAGGCCGACCTTGGCCAGCCACGCGTTGGCCTTGGCCTTGCGTTCGGCTTCGGGCACACCGCGGAAGCGCAGGCCGAGCTCAACGTTCTGGTAAGCCGTCTTCCACGGCAGCAGCGCGTCCTGCTGGAACAGGTAGCCGACCGACTCCTGGACGCCGCTGACCGCACGGCCATCGATGCTGACCTGCCCGGACGACGGCTTCAGCAGGCCCGCCACGGAATTGAGGATGGTGCTCTTGCCGCAGCCGGTCGGCCCGACGATGGCAAGGAACTCGCCGTCCCCCACCTGGATGTCGACATCACGGACGGCGGTGAATTCGCCGAAGGACATGGTCACCTTGTTGATGGCGACCATGGTCTGTGCAGGCTCCAGCTGCGGTGCGCCATTGAGCTGGCGCACGGTGGCATTGAGGGCCATGGGGTTACCTCCGCTTACGGTTGGGCAGCCGGCGCCGCGGCGTTGGCACGCTCGACGAAGGCATTGGTGTAGGTGCGGGACAGATCGATGTTGGCCTTGGCCACATCCGTATTGAACTCGCGCAGCACCTTCAACGGCGTTTCCAGATCAGCCGGCGTGAAATGACCGTCGCGGGTGAAGATCGCGCGGGCGTTCTCCACCGCGCGCGCATAGGTGGCGCGGTCGCCGGAGACGTAGCTGTCCGGCAGCGCCGCAACGATGTCTTCAGCACTGTTGTCGGCGATGAACTTCAACGCCATCTGCTCGGCGCGGGCGATCTTCTCGGCCGCTTCGGGGCGCTTGTCCAGGAAGCTCTGGTTGGCGTACATCACCGAGGTCGGGTACAGGCCGCCATAGACCTGGCGGGCGCCGTCATCGCTGCGCGCGTCGAGGAGGATCTTCCCGACCTTGCGCTCGGTGATCAGGGTGGCGGCCGGGTCGTAGTTGACCAGCAGGTCGATCTTGCCCTGCTCCAGCGCGGCCACCGCAGCCGCGCCCGAGCCGACGCCGATCAGCGAGACACTGTCGACCGGGATATCGTGCTGAGCAAGGAAGTGACGGACGAAGAAGTCCGACGATGAGCCCGGCGCGGTGATCCCGACCTTCTGGCCCTTGATGGTTTCCGGGCGTGCCGGATCGAAGCTGGCATCCTCGCGGCCGGCCATCACCAGGCCGGAGTTGCGCGAGAGCAGCACGAAGGCCACCACGTCCTTGCCCTTGGCCTGCATCTGGATGGTGTGGTCGTAGAAGCCGACGGCCACATCGGTGGAATTGGCCACCAGCGCCTGCAATACCTTGGAGCCGCCCTGGGCGAAGTTCTCGGTCTTCACCTGCAGGCCGACGTCCTTGAAGTAGCCCTTGGCGTCGGCAATGAAGAACGGCAGGTTGTTGAGGTTGTAGGAGCCGACGCTGATGCGTACCGGTGCATGGTCACCACCGCCGGCGGATGCGCCTTCGGTGCGCCCGCTGTTGCTGCATCCGGCCGCGGCCAGACCAGCCGCGCACAGCGCGGCCATCAAGAACTGCTTGTACATCATCCCTCCCAGGAGTGAAGCATCTACGTTGTAATGGCGGGCATGCGCACCTGCGCCGGCCCGTCCGGGTTCAGATCATGCCGCTGACGTCCATTGGCGGGCTTGGGTGGAACCGGCCACGGCAAGTGCTGGCGTGGTGGCAAACACGCGTCCTTCGAACAGCCGGCGTGCGGTGCGCACGACGCTGGCAACGACCGGCGCGTCCTGCGAGCTGCGACTGAGGCCCACCTCCAGGGCCCCGCTCGGATGTTCGAGGGTAATGCTGCCGGGAACGGACAGGCATCCGACCAAAGTGTGGGCCAGCGTGCCCGGCGTAACAGCGGCGGTGGCCAGGCCGACCGCGCCGGTAATGGCCAGCGCGGTGTGGCATTGATGCGGCATGAAATAGCGCACCTGCAGATCGCCCCCATGTTGCGGCGCCGACAGCAGCACCGGCTTCGGAATGACCTTGTTGCCGGCGTCAGCGATGCCCATGCGGGCGCCCGCCTCGATGCGCAGCGCTTCCAGCCGGCGCATGAATACCGCGTCCGCGTTCAGTTCGGCGGGCGGGGCATCGCCGCGCACGCCCAGGTCTTCGGCACGCACCAGCATCATCGGCATCGCGCAGTCCACCAGACTGACCGGCACGCCATCGATGGTCTCCTGCGCGTGGCCGCTGGGCAGCAGCTTGCCGGTGCGGGCGCCTGCCGCATCAAGGAAAGCGAGCCTGACCGGCGAGGCCGAGCCCGGCGCGCCGGCAATGCGCGTGTCACCGCGGTACACCACGTTGCCGCCGGGCGTTTCCACCGTGGCGATGATCAGCTTGCCGGTGTTGACGTTGTGGATGCGCACCTCGGTCTGCGGATCCTGCGCCTGCACCAGCCCACGCTCGATGGCATACGGGCCTACGGCCGCCAGCATGTTGCCGCAGTTCGGCGAGGTATCCACCACCTGCTGCTCTACCCGCACCTGGGCGAACAGGTAGTCGACATCGGCGTCCGGACGGCTGGAGCGGTCGATGATCGCCACCTTGCTGGTCAGCGCGTTGCCACCGCCGATGCCGTCGATCTGCAACGGATGGCCCGAGCCCATCACTTCCAGCAGCAGGCGATCGCGTTCAGCGATGTCCATCGGAAGGTCGCTGGCCAGGAAGAACGGGCCTTTGGAGGTGCCGCCGCGCATGAGTACGCAGGGAATGCTGAGCAGATCGTTGGACATACGTGTGCTAGATTGATGCGTATAGGGGATGAATGACCCCTCTGTGATTCGATACTGGCATGACCCCAATTGATCTGTGAATTGCTGATTTTTGGATGATTGATACCCCATGAGCATCAATTGCGAAATCCTGGATCTACGCGCCTTCCTGCTGGTCTCGGAGACCCGCAGCTTCCACCGCGCCGCAGAAATCCTGCACGTCTCCCAGCCAGCACTCAGCCGCCGCATCCAGAAACTGGAGCAGGCGGTGGGGTCGCCGCTGCTGGAGCGCACCACGCGCAGCGTCAGCACTACCGCCGTCGGCGAGAACCTGCTGCCGCTGGTGCGTCGCATGCTGGAGGAGTTCGATGGCTCGCTGTTCTCACTGCGTGGCCGCGAAGACACCCGCGGCGCTACCGTGACCATCGCGTGCCTGCCGACGGCGGCGTTCTACTTCCTGCCCAGCGTGATGGCGCGTTTCCACGAAGCGCACCCGAACGTGCGCTTCCGCATCCTGGATATCCCGGCCACGGAGGGTCTGCAGGCAGTGGAACGTGGCGAAGTGGAGTTCGGCATCAACTTCATGGGTGCCAACGATCCGAATCTCGATTTCGACGTGCTCGCTGAAGATCCATTCGTGCTGGCATGCCGGCGCGATCATCCTCTGGCACGCAAGCGCAAGGTGGAATGGGCCGATCTGGCCGAGCACCAGCTCATCACCGTGCACCGCACCAGCGGCAACCGCACGCTGCTGGATGGTGCGCTGGCGCGCGAGAACCTCAAGTTGAGCTGGCACTACGAAGTGACCCACCTGTCGACGTCACTGGGCATGGTCGAGGCGGGCATCGGCGTGTCGGTGCTACCGAAGATGGCCACGCCGGACGGGGATCACCCCACCCTGGTGACGCGCGCGATCGGCAACCCGGTGGTGTCACGCACGATCGGCATCGTCCGCCGCCGCGGCGCCCTGCTCTCGCCCACGGCGGAGCGATTCCTGCAGATGCTGATGAGCCAGTGGCGCGGGGAGGCGTGAGCAACTGCGCGGTTCACGCGCCTATGCGTTCCGGCGCGCCAGACGCTGGCAGGGCCGCCCTTCATGACGAAGCCGCGAAGATCGACGCAATACCTGCAAGCGATCCCACGGCCACCCACGAGAGCGTGGCGAATGCAACCAGCAACACCTTCCGGTGCACGACCTGCGCTTCGTTCCGGGGCTCCGGCCGCCGCGCATAGGGCCTGGAGAAACCCAGGAGTTCGCCGGTGACTGTCAGCGCCCCCATGAAGATCAGTGCGGTCACGCAGAAGCCAAAAATGGAACCAATGAGGGCCACATGCTGGGCATCGCCAGTAGCCGGCTGAGTGCCGGCCAAACCCTCTACAAGCTGGCCCGTCCACCGTGCGGGCAGCCAGGCCAGGGCGGCGACAATACCGAAGTGACTGGCCACGTTGATCCAGAACCAGGATGTGGTCTTCATGACGTCAGCGTTTCCGGTGTTGGCCAGTGGTGGGCATGGTGACGCCTGCGTCAGCCCCGCACAACCCTGCATGGGGAAGCCGGCCAGCGGCCGGCACTACCCGGGCGATCAGCCTGCGGTTTCCAGCCCCTTGCCTGCCGCATCCATCCGCAGCGAGGCCAGGTATCGGCCGTACTTGCCAACGAAGATGCCGGTGAATCCGCCTGCCAGCAGCAGGTAGGCGGCATTGAAGCCAGCATTGGCGGACAGCGACGGCGACACCGCAAATGCGACTTCGAACCAGTACTTCACCAGGAAAGTGACCAGCAGCAGCGGCAGCAGGCTGAAATCCGCGTTGCGCCAGAGCTTGCCGGTACTGCGGTCCAGCGTCAGCTTCAACCGATTCAGCAGCAGCCAGGCAAGCGCGGCGCCCGTGGCGATGCCGGCCAGCCATTCGCTCCAGGCGCTCAGCGACGCGCCGAAGCGATGGCTGACCGACCACGCACCCCAGACGGCGAACAAGGCGGGTACGATCGCCAGCTTCTGCAGCGAGGTCTCGGCCGGCTTCATGGCGGCGATGCCACGGGTGACCAGGAAGGCCAGGAGCAGCCAGACCCAGATCGGCGTCTGCGAGGCGAGATGCTGGAGCATGTTCATGAGCGGTCCCCTTGGTGAGTGGTGGCGAGATGCGCTCGCCTTGGCGCTCACTATTCGCTTCCGCCCGGGTTGCAGCCAGTGACAGCTGTCAGCCTTCGGGGATTACGCTGCGGGCACTGGAAATGCGCCGCCGGTACCGCGCCATCCACTCCAGCGACGGCGCAACGCCACCGAACGGGAAGAAATGCGGGCTGACCGGGCCATGGGCGCTGGTCAGCCCCTTCACCAGGCGGTCAACGAACACCTCCGCCCCGCCGTTCCCAGCAGCCGGCCGATCGAGATGCCATACCGGGCCAACATCGATGCACTGGCGCCCACGCCGCACATCGCGGCGTAGCGCAGCAGCCGGGGGATGCTTGCCGGCCCCGGCACACCGACCAGCACCGGAACGCTGATGCCACGGGCGCGCAGTCCATCCAGCCAGGCCAGCACGGTATCGGCATCGAAGGCGAACTGGGTGACGACCAAGGGGGCCATGCCACGTGCTTCGATGGCCTGGCATTTTCCCTCCAGCGCCTGCCAGCGTTCGTCACTGCTCATTACAGGATGCCCTTCCGGGTGCCCGCCGATAGCAACGACCTTGATGCCGCACCGTTCCAGAAGTCCGGCCTCGATGATCGAAATGCTGTCTGCAAACGGTCCAGCAGGCGTGGCGAGGTCACCGGCGATCACCAGGCACTGCTCGACACCAGCCTCGCTGGCCGCGCGCTCAAGGAACCGCCCGAGTACCGCGCGCGAGCCGATACGGCGCGCAGACAGATGCGGCATCGGCTCGAAGCCGAGCGCGCGCACCGTGCGTGCGGCGGCCAGGCGTGCGTCGTCATCCTCGCTGGCCAGCCAGGGAATGGAGATGATCGTGCCGCGCGGTATGCGGTCAGCCTCGGCGCGCAGCGCGGGCATGGCCTTCGCGCTGACCTCCAATGAAAAGGTGTTGATGAAGGCTTCCGCCCGCAGTGATCCAGGTACGGGCATCAACGGGCTCCGTCTGCGTTGCCGGCAAGCGGCGAGCTGTTGCGGGCCAGCTCGATGAAGGCCTGCAGGTAATCGATGCTGGTATCGGCCTCGCGCGCACCCAGATAGATCTGCTTGGGGATGCCCTTGGCACCCAGGCGTACGGGCACCACGTCCATGCGCGCGGCGTACTCCTCCACCAGCCAGCGCGGCATGGCGGCCACGCCGCGGCCGCTGGCCACCATCTGCATCATGATGTCGGTGGTTTCAATGGCCTTGTGGCGCCGCGGGGTGATGCCGGCCGGCAGCAGGAACTGGTTGTAGATGTCCAGGCGCTCGAACGGCACCGGGTAGCTGATCAGCACTTCCTGGCTGAGCTGGCGCGGCTTTACGTGGTCCACCTTGGCCAGGGCGTGGTTGCTGGCCACCACCAGCACCTGCTCGTAGTCGAACACCGGGATGAACTTCAGGCCTGGCTTCAGCAGCGGGTCGGGGGTGACCAGCAGGTCGATCTCGTAGCCGAACAAGGCGCCGATACCGCCGAACTGGAATTTCTGCTTGACGTCCACATCCACATCCGGCCACGCGGCCAGATACGGCGAGACGATCTTCAGCAGCCACTGGTAGCAGGGGTGGCATTCCATGCCGATGCGCAGCGCGCCGCGCTCGCCCTGGGCAAACTGGCGCAGGCGCTCCTCGGCCAGGTCCAGCTGCGGCAGCACCCGGTTGGCGACTGCCAGCAGATATTGCCCGGCCTGGGTCAGCCGCAGGCTGCGGCCTTCGCGCAGCCAGACATCGGTACCCAGCTGCTGCTCCAGCTTCTTCATGCTGTGGCTGAGCGCCGACTGGGTCAGGTTGAGCACGCCGGCCGCTGCGGTGAGCGAGCCCTGCTGCTCGACCTGCTGCACGATGCTGAGGTGGATCCGCTCCAACATAAAGATGAATCTCACTCATGGATAGGTGAAGTAATACCATTTTACGTCATGGAAAGGCATGGCTAGGATCGGGTCATGCCTTCATCCCAACGCCCCCTCCGAATCGTCGCCGTCTCCGGTGGACTGCAGCGCCCCTCCCGGGCCGCCACCCTCGCCGAGCACCTGCTGGGCCTGATCGGCGACAACATGCGCAGCGAACAACAGCTGATCGAACTCGGCGAACTGGCGCCGCAGCTGGCCGGTGCGCTGTGGCGTTCGCAGCTCCCGGAGGTTGTCGAGCGCCAGCTGGTGGCCGTCGAACGGGCCGATGTGCTCGTGGTGAGCACGCCGGTCTATCGCGGCTCCTACACAGGGCTGTTCAAGCACTTCTTCGACTTCATCGACCAGGACGCGCTGGTCGATACCCCCATCCTGCTGGCCGCGACCGGCGGCAGTGACCGCCATGCACTGGTGATCGATCACCAGCTGCGGCCGCTTTTCAGCTTCTTCCAGGCCCGCACCCTGCCCCTGGGCGTGTATGCCACCGACCGCGATTTCGCCGAGGGGCGCGTGCACAACGAAGCGCTGATCCAGCGCGCACGACTGGCGGTGCAGCGCGCAATGCCGCTGCTTGCGCTGTCCAATCGCCGCGCGCCAGTCGCCGCCGCTGAGGCCATCGAAGCCCTTTGAATGCCAGATGCCGCCGACCTGCATCTGGATGTCACCCTGCAAACGGAACGCCGCCCATGACGAACGACGCTTTCACCTTCAGCATCACGCGCATCCCGTTCAACGAGGACTACCAGCCGGCCGAAGGCACGCGCATCACCACCAACTTCGCCAACCTGGCGCGCGGCGCGTCCCGGCAGGAAAACCTGCGCAACACCATCCGCATGATCAACAACCGCCTCAATGATCTGGCGCATTGGGACAACCCAAGCGCCGATCGCTACGCGGTCGAGCTGGACATCATCTCGGTGGAGATGCACATCGATGGCAACGCGGGCAGCGACCCCTTTCCCTTGATAGAAGTGCTGCGCCCGACCATCGTCGACACGCACACCGGCGCACGCACCGAAGGCATCGTCGGCAACAACTTCTCGTCCTATGTCCGTGACTACGACTTCAGCGTGGTTCTTCCGGCCAGCAACGAAGGCAAGGACACCTTCGGCCTTCCGGAGGGCTTTGGCGACCTGCATGGCAAGCTGTTCCAGCACTTCCTGCGCTCGGACGCCTACCGCGCCAACTTCAGCAAGGGGCCGGTGATCTGCATCAGTGTTTCCAGCAGCAGGACCTACCACCGCACCGAAAACCACCATCCGATCCTGGGCGTGGAATACCGCCAGGGCGAGTCCTCCCCCACTGACCAGTATTTCGACAAGATGGGCCTGCAGGTGCGCTACTTCATGCCACCGGGCAGCGTGGCGCCGCTTGCCTTCTACTTCCAGGGCGACCTGCTGGGAGACTACTCGAACCTGGAACTGATCGGCACCATCAGCACGATGGAAGCTTTCCAGAAGATCTACCGCCCGGAGATCTACAACGCCAACTCCGTGGCCGGCAAGGTCTACCAGCCCAGCCTGAAGCACCAGGATTACTCCTCCACCCGCATCGTCTACGACCGCGAAGAGCGCAGCCAGCTGGCCGTCAAGCAGGGCCGGTTCACCGAAGAACACTTCATCAAGCCGTACCGCGCCGTGCTTGAGCAGTGGGCCGCCCGCTGATCCATCGATTTCCCATTCGCCCCCAGGACACACCACACGATGCCGACGAAGACGCTGCTCCCCACCTCCACCGCAGGCAGCCTGCCCAAACCCTCCTGGCTGGCCGAGCCCGAGAAGCTCTGGTCACCCTGGAAGCTGCAGGACGAAAGCCTGATCGAGGGCAAGCAGGACGCCCTGCGCCTGTCCCTGCAGGAACAGCAGCATGCCGGCATTGATATCGTCAGTGACGGCGAGCAGACCCGGCAGCACTTCGTCACCACCTTCATCGAGCATCTCAGCGGCGTCGACTTCGAGAAGCGCGAAACCGTGCGCATCCGCAACCGCTACGATGCCAGCGTGCCGACCGTGGTCGGCGCAGTGAGCCGTCCGAAGCCGGTGTTCGTGGAGGATGCGAAGTTCCTGCGCCGGCAGACCACGCAGCCGATCAAGTGGGCGCTGCCCGGCCCGATGACGATGATCGACACGCTGTACGACGCGCACTACAAGAGCCGCGAAAAGCTGGCCTGGGAGTTCGCGAAGATCCTCAACGAGGAAGCGAAGGAGCTGGAGGCCGCCGGCGTTGACATCATCCAGTTCGATGAGCCGGCCTTCAATGTGTTCTTCGACGAAGTGAACGATTGGGGCGTGGCCGCGCTGGAGCGTGCGATCGAAGGGCTGAAGTGCGAGACCGCCGTGCACATCTGCTACGGCTACGGCATCAAGGCCAACACCGACTGGAAGCAGACGCTGGGATCGGAATGGCGCCAGTATGAAGAGTCGTTCCCCAAGCTGCAGACCTCCAACCTCGACATCATCTCGCTGGAATGCCACAACTCGCACGTACCGATCGACCTGATCGAGCTGGTGCGTGGCAAGAAAGTGATGGTGGGCGCCATCGACGTGGCCTCCAACACGGTGGAATCGGCGGAGGATGTGGCCAACACGCTGCGCAGGGCGCTGCAGTTCGTGGACGCCGACAAGCTCTACCCGAGCACCAACTGTGGCATGGCGCCGTTGGCGCGCGACGTGGCCAGGGGCAAGCTGCGCGCACTCAGCGCGGGGGCGAGGATCGTACGTGAGGAGCTTTCGGCGTAGCCCTGGCTGGGGATGTGTTCCCGTTTCGGCGCGGGGAGGATGGAACCTGGCCTGGTACAGACCAGGCTCCACCTCGCCCCTGCACCTCGGGCCTGGCGGCCGTCATGCGCGGCCGTGGCGCCAGCGCTTCCTTGATCCGCCCCATCTCCCCTGCCCCGGCTTCGGCCAGGCGCCGGGCCTGCTGCCGCTGTTCCCGCGTGAGCGCCGGAGGCGGTGGAGTACCGGCATCCACCAATCGCGCCACCGCATCGCGCAGAGGCAACTGCGGGCAGAGCCGTGCAGCACACCAGCGCTCGGCGTAGCGCTTGGCCTGACGGGTGCTGGTGGCGGACACGACCTTGACCTGTGACATCTTGCGTGCGTCCAGGTACAGACGGAACCCGAGCGCGGCATGCGGCACGATACTGGCCACCGAACGGCCGTTCCACCACAGATCCCAACGCTCGCCGCTCTGCACCCAGCCCGAGGGCCGGCGGGCCATCATGAAATCGGGAGCGCTGGAGGGCGAATGCATGGCCGTAAGAATACGGTCGGCCGTCGCATGGACTGAGATTGCGGAGTGGCGCTGGCAACCTCACAACGCTTCTGCCGCAGTGAAGCCCTCTTTACCACTCCCCTCTTTACCACTCTGGGCCGAGCAGTTTCTCCACCTCGGTTTCGAGCCTCTTGGCGGCTTCCTCCTGCGAGGCCACCTTGATGCACAGCCCGGACTGGGCGGGCCCGAGGGTCAACCGGTAACGGTTGATGGTGCCGCCGCCGTCGCCATCCAGTTCCACCCGGGCCACCCAGGTTCGGCCATTGGCGTTGAAGGTCCAGCCCTGGTAGTCGAACATCGTTGAGTCCACCGCAACGCCCTGAATGGCTCCCACCTTATGCGGGGAGGTGTGACACCCCGCCCGATGCTCGCTTCCTGTTCCTCTTTCCTCATCTGGGCGGCCGTGACCGTGGCGACCCTCGGCCTGCTGTTCCGGCCATTCCGCATTCCGGAGTACGTGTGGGCACTGGGGGCTGCTCTTCTGCTTCCACTGCTGGGAACGGTGCCGTTCGGCACGACCTTGCACGCGGTGGCCGAGGGCCGCGATGTCTATCTGTTCCTGATCGGCATGATGATGCTGGCCGGGCTGGCCCGGCTGGCCCGGCGCGAAGGCCTGTTCGACCCGGCACAATCATTCCCTGGCACGCAAGCGCAAGGTGGAATGGGCGGATCTGGCCAAGAGCCAGTTGATCACCGTGCACCGCACAAGCGGCAACCGCACGCTGCTGAATGGTGCGTTGGCGCGTGAGAGCCTCAAGCTCAGCTGGCACTACGAAGTGGCCCACCTGTCGACTCATTGGGCATGGTCGAGGCCGGCATCGGCGTGTCAGCGCTGCCGAAGATGGCCACGCCGGACGGGGATCACCCCACCCTGGTGACACGCGCGATCGGCAACCCGGTAGTGTCGCGCACGATCGGCATAGTCCGCCGCCGTGGTGCCCTGCTCTCGCCCACGGCAGAGCGCGCCACCTCTCCTGCCCGCAGCAATTCCCTGCGGCGCCTACTGAAGGCTTCCTCGGTCCCGGTGCCTCATACCGGGTCGAGATTCAGATCGGCAACCTTGCCGAAGGGCATGACGGTCAATGCCTTGCAGCTTCCCTTCTCGATTGAATCACTGGGATTCTCAGCGGATTTTACGATCCCGTAGCCTGAGCCGCTCTTGTTGAAGACGGCGGCGCCGCTGTCACCGGACGCGCATGCAAGTTCGGAGCCTTCCACTCTTCCCCAAGTGGGTGCACAGACTGCAGCGCCACATACGCCCAACGGGGCGTGCTGCACCGATGTGACGGTTCCGCAACTGAAGCCGGTGCGAGCCCCTCGGAAGCAAAGGAGGCCATGCAGTGGAAGGTCCGCATGGATCAGTATCAATGCCTTCGTCTGGTACTCACCCTTCAATTCTGCGAACACTTCCTGGAGCGGTGTATTTCCAGCAGGAAGCGAGTGCCATTGAACATCGTGACTACCGTCGAAGAGCGCGTCCTGGAATGTCAGTGGCATCATGACCTGCGGGCCACCAACCTCATGACCGTAATTGCTGTAAAGCAACTGATCATCGCAGTGCGCTGCCGTAAGGAGCCCTTTTACCTTGGTCAGCTTGTGCCGAACCGCAAGGCCGCTTGTGCACATCCTGCCATTGGCAGTCAGGATCGCCCCACCGGCGGTGTACGCCGAATTGCGGAAGGGATCCCTCCCAAGGATGATGTTGACCTTCAGCTTCGCAGCCTCTTCAATCTTGCGCTTGGCCGCTTCATACGATTTTGCATCGGCTCCACGAACCGAAACGTCAATCATGCCCAGCTCGGGGCGGCCGTCCACACTCACTGCATCAGGTATGAGTTCGACCACAAGTGGAACGACTCTATGCATGGTTTCGGAGAACTCCTTCTCCGTGTACGGATACCCCTCCTCGAACTCGACCCTGATGGATGAGTCACTCACTCTGAAGTGCCGGACCGCCTCCATCATGTTTCCCTTCAGTCCAACAACGAGGTGTTGATCGGGCATGTTTTCGATCGAAACAAATGCGAGCCGATCACTGTATCGCCGTTTCAGTTCGGCGATGACCGAAGGTAGCTCGGATTCAACTTCCAGCCTGCGCTTGGCGGTGTCGAGTGACACGCCGTTCGCACTCATGTAGGCCTTGGCAGCGATATCCGATTCCTTCTCCGAAAATGCCTGGCCTGCCGGCATGACCGCGAGACTCTGAGCTGACGCGAGAACAAGCAGAACTGATGCTAGCGACATCTAGGTTTCCTCCATGGAATGAGTTCAGGAGCCAGTGCCGGCTCCACGGCCGAAGGTAGCAGGAAACCTCTTTGCGCTCGGCGGGGCAGGAGGGCCATTCACCGTTTCGTGATGCATTGCGCGCTTCAACGCAGGTGTGCGTCGCGCCAGATCAAGCTTAGCGCTGGTAGTTCTTCAGAAACAGCCAGGTAATCAGCGCCGACCATCACGTGCTCGGTGCGCTGCTGCTGGGACGCGATGGAACCCGCGCGCAGGCTCCTCCGAGGCCGCTGCCCGGCATCGTTGATCGCATCGGCGGTGGCGATGCCTTTGCCGCCGGCATCGTGCACGGATTGCTGTCCGGGCTGGACGCAGAAAGCACCGTGCGCTTCGGACTGGCTGCGGGCGCGTTGAAGCACGCCATTCCCGGCGACTTCAGCCCTGCCCGCGAAGCTGAAGTCCGGGCGCTGATGTAGAGCGACCAGTTCGACGTTCGTCGCTGATCTCCCCCAGGATAATCCCGCTAGAATCCAACGGGCGCTGGAATCGCGCAGGGATCGCCCATGGATTACACCGGATACACGCGCAAATTTCCCAACAACCGCCCGCTGAATGCGTTTGATCGTGAGCACCGCCTGCTGCGGAAGAAGCGACTGGATGTCGCGCCGCTGGCGCAGCTGTGCGTGGTGAAGATGAATTCGAACTGCCTGGTTTCGGTGGATCGCTGGTTCGCCGCACGTGGCTTTGCAGCCCTGCTGGGCGCGATCGGCATTGCCTTCGGGCTGGGCGGCATGCTGATGCTGCTCTGGTTGCTGGTCGTGAACAGGCTACCGAACCAAAACGGCCTGTGGGAGGCGATATTCATAGGCATGGCGATGCTGGCCGTCTTCACTGCAGCGAGCATATGGGTAGCTTGCCTCGAGCTGTTCCGTTGGACCTACTATCCGATCGCGCTTGATCGCAAGCATCGGCAGATACACGTGTTCCGGCTGGATGGCACCACCCTCAGCGCGCCCTGGGACCGGGTGTATTTCACGCTTGGCCGCGGAACCGGAACCTTCGGATGGTACAACTGGGATGTCCGCGGACTGATCCTAGACGCGGATGGCGTGACAGTACGGGAGACGTTCGCGTTCTGCATCGCGACCTCCCGCATCGAGAACGCGCATGCCCACTGGGAGTTCCTGCGGCGCTACATGGAAGAAGGACCGGCAGCCGTCGTGGACGCGGTGCACTACTGCATGCCGCTGGACGGCAAGCGCGAGAGCTTCGCGTCCGGCAAGGAGCGCATCTTCGCCGAAGACGCGCAGCTCCCGGGTTTCATGTGGCTCACGATGCTGCCACTCAACTACCTGCACACGATCATGCGCTGGGTGGTGATGCAGACCAGCAGGATTCCGCGGTTTCCACCGGACATCGAGGCGTGCCTGACACCGGACGCCGGTGATCCCTGTGTCCGCGACGCTTCGATGAATCCACCGGACCTGCGCTGACCCATCAATGCAAAGGCACCTTCAGCACCGAAGGCGCGTTGGCTGGCGAGCTGAAGGTCACCGCACCGCCTAGCTGGCTGATGCCCGCATAGCGCAGGTCCACGGTATCGACCACCAGGGTCAGCCGGCTGCCGGTCGGGAGGTTCCAGCTGCTGGCTTCCAGGCGAAGATCGATGGTTCTCGGCTGGCCGGGCGTGGCACCGCGCAGGGTGTACGGCTTGTGGCTGATCAGCTGGCCGTTGCCCAGCATATCCTCGGCATAGAGGTAGGCATACAGCGTGGTGTCGGCGCGCGTGGGCGTCACCGTCAACCGCACTTCCGGTGCGCCATCCAGGCGGCGTGCACTCCAGTAGATCGGGCCTTGCCAGACGCCTGCGGCGTTGCGGTCAACGAACGGCACATAGGCGCCGGGCGGCAGGTTGAACATCTGCAGCGCGCCGGACGCCATCACCACGCCGGAGTTGGCGGCGGTCAGCAGGCCGCTGCCGATCCGGTAGTTCCAACCGGTGCCGCCACCGCTCTCGGCCAGCCCTCCGGTGGGCAGCAGCAGCCCGGTCGGCGCGGTCAGCCCGTAGCTTACGGCGCCGGTAGAGGTGGCCTGCCAGTCCGGATAACGTCTCCAGCTGCCCTTCTGCGACTTCAACTGCACCGCCGGCTGGCGGTCGATGCCATTGGCCACGCCCTTGAGGTAGTGGTCGAACCAGTCGCCCACCGCGGCATAGACTTCATTGGGAATGCCGAGCGCACCGAAGGCTTCGTTGAGGGCGTGGTCGCCATGGCGCAGCTGCAACTGCTTGGGTCCCTTCAGGCGGGTAAAGAAGTCGACCAGCTGGCCCGGCGGGAACAGGCTGTCGTTGAAGGCGTTGGCGAGGAATACCGCGGGTTGGTTGGCATTGATCTCATCAAGGCTGCTGGCCGGGCTGCGCTGTGCCGCTACCGGCAGCAGCGAGTCCACCGCCCCCTGGTAGTTGCCGACCAGCACATTGCCGTTGATGGTGGCCAGCTCCGCCCCGGGGCGGCCAGTGGCCAGGCCGGCTGCCACCAGCAGGGCGATGCCCTGTGCGCTGGGCGTGTCATGGCTGTAGAGCGACGCCTGCAGGTCGGCCCAGCCGCTCAGCGCGGCAACGGCCTTGATGCGCGGATCGCGTGCCGCCGCCAGCAGGCTGGTGCCGGCCCCGTAGGAGATGCCAGAGACACCAATGCTGGCCGGATCGGCCCGGGTGTTGGCCAGCGCCCAGTCGATCAGGGCACTGACATCTTCGACCGTGGCGGGCCCGGCGATGTCGATGCTGCCGCCGGACTCCCAGAAGCCGCGCGAGCTGTAGCTGATGACCACATAGCCGCGCTGCGCCAGCGACTGTGCCGCGCCCACGTACTCCACGCTGGGCACTGCCCAGCTGCTGGGCATCACCAGCAGCGGATAGCGGCCACTGCCGGCATCCTGGGGTTCGATGACGAAGGCCCCGAGGGGCGTGCCATCCCAGCTGGGGATGGTGCGATGGGTGGTCTTGACCGTGGCCGCCAGGGCCGTGGGCGCCAGCCCGGTCAGCAGGATCAACAGCAGCAGAACCTTGCGCATCGTTGTCTCTCCCCGTCGGTGGTGGTGCAACGGATCGGACCGTACCAGTGCGAATGGTGGCTGGCACCTTGCAACGCAACATGCCGCAAAGCGCGCCTTGCTATGCTTCAAGGCACTGCGGGCCCTCCGCAGTCTCCCATCAAAGCAAGGACGCCCCCGATGCACAGGATGCTCGTCGCAGGCACGCTCTCCAGCGTCGCCTATCTGTTCGCCCCTTCAGTGTTGGCGGAAGATGCCCCCGAACCGGCCAACGACTGCGCGGAGATTGCGCGGCTGATGGCCAACGAAGACTTTGCGGCACTTGATGCGATGGCCGCGCGTTTCCGCAAGGGCGAGCTCAACGCCGCCGGCCAATCCCGGCTCGGCCGTTTCTACATCTGCATGTCGCGTGCAATCGGCACGTCGCGGCAGGAGGTTCAAGCCTGGAACGACTGGTCTGCATGGGCGGCGCGCTGGGTTCAGCACGCGCCGAAGTCTGCGGCGGCCCACCTGATCACCGCACGGATTCCACTCAACCTGGCCTGGAGCTACCGCGGCAACGGTTACGCCAACACCGTCAACGCCGACGACTGGGCACAGTTCCATGAGTACAACGCGGTTTCGCGGGCCTACCTGCAATCGCATGAGGATGTTGCCGGCGGCGACCCGTTCTGGCACGAGATGAACGTGCTGATCGCGCTGCGCGAAAGCGCGGATGACGACGAAATGCTGGCGCTCGTTGATCGCGCAGCGAAGGCCTTCCCCGACTACGAACCACTGCACCTCATTGCCATGGAGTACTTCACGCCGGCCTGGGGTGGCAGCGCGCAGAAGATGGAAGCCTTCGCGCGGCACTCGATGGCCAGTGCACCGAAGAAGAAGCGGGCCATGCGCTACGCACGGCTGTACTGGTCGGCCACCGAATATTCGCCCGATCACTTCCGCGCAGCGAAGCCAGATTGGCCGCTGATGCGCCAGGGGCTGGACGAAATCGCCCAGCAGTACCCGACCATCGACAACCTGGAATCGATCGTCCGCTATGCCTGCCTGGCACGCGACGGCGACGCACTGGTCCGCTGGAATCGTTTGTGGTTGAGCCGCGCCGGTTTCGACGAGGCGGCCATTGCGCACTCGACCGAGCAAAGCAAGGCCGCATGCCTGGCGCCGGACGAAGAACAGGAAACATTCCTGTAGCGCCCGCCGCCGCAGGCCCAGGGGCGCAGCTGGCAGGCCTGCCGGGCGCCTAGCACGCGCGCGTGTCATCCACGCGCCGCGTGATCTGACATATCACCAGTGCTTGCGCATGATCACAGCTTCGCCCTTTCGTCATTGACCACAAGACGCCAGCTTGTGACGCTTATGACACCGCAGGGCTGATGGCCCAACAACGCGGCCAGGCTCCACCGCAATCCGCAGCATCCGTCTCCGCAGCATCTCCGCATGACCTCGCCCCGGCCAGGTCGTGACGGGCGGCTGCGCCCTGAATCTTCTGCTGGAGAATCGAAATGCGCCTTGCAAGCTTTGTCTTTGCTTTCGTACTCAGTGCTTTTGCCGGTGCTGCACAGGCCCAGGTGGTCACCCTCAACAAGGGCGGCTTCGTGCTGACCTACGACTGCAGCATCCACAGCGCCACCCGCTACGAGTACACGCTTACTGCCGATACCGGTTCGGCCGCACGGCCGTCCAGCTTCTACAAGGACCCGGACCTGCCGGCCGGTTGCCTGGGCCAGACCAGCACCGCGTCCTACGCCAGCATCAGATCCGGCTACGACCGTGGCCACCTGGTCACGTCCAACCACATGGACTACGACGCGACCTACATCCGCCGCGCCAACTACATGACCAACATCGTGCCGCAGGTGTCCAGCTTCAACCAGGGCATCTGGGTGAAGGCCGAAAACGTGGCCGAGTGCTACCGCGACATCGCACCGGTGGACGTCTACGGTGGTGTGGTCTACGGCGACGCCGCCAACGATTACTTCCTGGCCAGCCATGGCATCCCGACCCCGGAGTTCTTCTGGAAGACGATCATCACCCGTGACCCGAACACCGGAACCGCCAAGGCGATCAGCTGGATCATTCCCAACGAGGCCAACCTGGGCAGCCTGGACAACTATCTGGTGACGATTGCCGATCTGGAGGAGCTGCTGGGCGCCAGCTATGTGGCGATCAACGCACCGACCTCGCTGAAGAACATGCTGCCGGCCAGCACCTGGCCACAGCCTGCAGGGTGTGACCTGGGCTGATCGGCAGGCAGAGGAATCACGATGCCTGCACGCGCAGCCATCGTGACGCCAGCACTCTGGCAACCAGGAACTGCACTGCGGCGCCTGCGACGGTGGCAACGACAAGCAGGACGGGGAGCAGGCAGCTGCCGGCCAGCGTCACCGCGCCGGCGATGCCGGCACTGATGAGGCGATGGTGCCGGGCCCGGGATCGCACTCGGTTCAAGGGGTATTCCCGTGCAAGCGCTGGGTGGGGTGGCCCGGCAGTCTAGCGTTCCTGTGGCCAGCGTGCCCTGCCCGTCCCGCTATGGGAAAATGGCGGGCGCCTCGCCCCTTTGGCTGTTCCCGGAGTAGTTGATGTCCCGTCTCCCCTTCGATGCCGTGCTGTTCGACTGCGACGGCGTACTGGTCGATTCCGAGCCGCTGGTCGCCCGCGTGCTCTCGGAAATGCTGACCGCACGCGGCTGGCCGCTGACCCCGGCGCAGGCCGGCGAGGTCTTCCTGGGCCAATCCGTGGCCCATCTGGCCGGGCTGATCGCAGAGCGCACCGGCAAGCCGTTCACCGAGGAATGGCTGGAGGAGTTCCGCCAGCAGCGCAACCGGGCGCTGGAACGGGATCTGGAGCCGATCCGGGGGGCGCCCGAGGCCGTGCGTGCGATCGCCGCAGCGACCGGTGGCCGCATTGCCTGCGCGTCCGGTGCCGACCTGATCAAGGTGAAACTGCAGCTGGGCAAGGTCGGCATCCTCGATGCCTTCGGCGACCACGTCTACAGCGGCCAGGACATGCCGAACACCAAGCCGCACCCGGACGTCTACCTGGCGGCCGCTGCCGCGCTGGGTGTGGATCCGAAGCGCTGCGCGGTCATTGAAGACACCGTGACCGGCGCGACCGCCGGCGTCGCGGCGGGTGCCACCGTGTTTGGCTTCAGCGAGGGCGGCCCGCACCACAGCACGCCGGAGGCCCTGCGCGCTGCGGGTGCGAAGGTGATCTTCCAGCGCATGGACCAGCTGCCGGCATTGCTGGCGGCCTACGCCGCCGACGCTGCAGCCTGAGGCGGCCTCAGCCTGCAGCGCCCAGCGTGGCGCTGCGGCGTTTCCCGGTGTAATGCAGCACGAACAGGTACAGGCCGGTGAACAGCTGCAGGAACAATGGCGGCAGCGGCGAATAGGTGATCCACGCTGCCGGCTCGCCCTGCCCCAGCCCGCGAGCTGCGAAATTGGCGATCACCGCCAGGGTGAAGACGATCGAGGTCCAGCGATGCACGGGCCGCGCCCAGCCACCCCGGCTCATTGACGGCGCCTCGCTTCGGATCGGGCTTCGATCATCTTCCAGCCATTGCCGGACGGGTCACGGAATCCGGCATCGATGGCGCCATAGCGTTCGACCGGCTCCTGGGTGAACTCGACGCCCCGTGCCAGCCATTGCGTATAGCGTGCCCGGCAGTCATCGACGGCCAGCACCAGCGGAGGCATTGCGCCTTTCGCCACCAGCTGCTGCAGTGCCTGCGCGGTGGCCGCGTCGTGTGTGGGCGGGCCCGGAACGAACAGCCCCAGCTGGAATCCGTCCTGGCCGGGGCTGCGTACCGTCAGCCAACGGTAGCTGCCATTGCGCACATCGGTGTGCACTTCGAAACCGAGCATGCCGACGTAGAACGCGAGCGCTTCATCCTGGTCGCGCACATAGAGGCCGACCGTGTTCACAGTGTTTGTCATGGGACCTCCCTCACGTGGGATCCACGTTAGCAACCGCCGCGCGCCGGCGCTTCTCCAAAACTGCCATGTTCAGGTCCGGTCGCTGCGCGGCACGTGCGTGGCACTCCGGCACGCAGGCCGGCGTCGCCTGGCCGGCCCGCTCACGCTCGCGCACGTTGCCCGGGCTGTCGCCGGTGATGTCACGGAAGATGCGGCCGAAGGTGCCCAGGCTGCTCCAGCCGGTCTGCGCGGCGATCTCGGTGACCGGCAGATCGGTGTCACGCAACATCGCCACGGCCCGTTCGATGCGGCGGCTCAGCAGGTAGCGGTGCGGCGGCAGCCCGAAGGCCTGCTTGAACGAACGCGCGAAATGCGCCGCGGATACGGCACTCACTTCGGCCAGGCGGGCCACCGGCCAGTCCTCGTGGCTGGCATGGTCCATCCGGTCCTTGGCACGCAGCAGGCGTCGCAGCAGTTCAGGGCTCTGGTTCATGCCGCCACCGTGCTCGCCAGATGATGTCGCGCCGCATGCCTAGCCTGCGCGGCCTGCTCGCCCAACCAGTCACCGAATGCAATGACCTTCGCGCTCCGGCTGCGCGCCGTCGGTGCCACGAACCAGAAACCACGCCCGTCGCTGGCCACACCGGGATGTGCCTGCACCAGGCGCCCGCTGTCCAGTTCGGCCTGGAACAGGATTGGCGAAGCAATGGCGATGCCCTGCCCGGCAATGGCCGCGCCGACGTCCAGATGCTCTACCGCAAAGGGGCTGACCAGGCTCTCCTCGGCCGGCGGCGGAACCGCGCCATGTGCGGAAAACCACAGTGCCCACCAGTCGGGCCTGCCGAGCAGCGGAACCTCCAAGGCCCGGCGCCCGAGCCCGTCTGCCGCCGGCAGCAGCGCTGGCGCGCACAACGGGGTGAAAATGCTGGGGAACAGGGGCGTGGCCTGCAGCCCGGGCCACTCGCCATGCCCATTGCGGATGGCAGCATCAAAATGCCCGGCGGCCAGGTCCTGCGGCTCTGCCGACAGGTCCAGTTCCAGCACGATGCTCCGATGGCGGCCGCGGAAACTGCCCAGCCGCGGTGTCAACCAACTGGTGCCCAGCGTGGGCAATACGGACAGGCGCAGTCGCGCCGCATCCATGTCAGCGGCGCGCATGAAACTGGCACGAAGCGCGTCGAAGGCCCGGGTGGCCTCCTGCGCGACGCTGGCACCCGTCGCCGTCAGCTCCACATGCTGTGGATGGCGCAGGAACAGGCAGGTGCCGGTCTGGGCCTCCAGCCGGCGCACGTGGTAACTCACCGATGCCGCGCTGGTGTCGAGCTCTTCGGCGGCACGGGCAAAACTGCCCAGCCGCGCCGCCGCTTCGAAGGCGCGGATGGCGGCAAGCGATGGAAGCTGGCGTTGGGTCACCATAAGTGTGGCTTAGCCTGAGCCCGGATATCTGCGTGGTCAATCCCCCTCGCATCCGCAACGATGGAGGCACTTCCGGCAAGGGGTCACGCACATGGATCGACGGCAGTTCCTGGCCACCTTGGCCGCAGTGGCAGCCTCAAGCGCCCTACCCTCGGGGCGGCCCCTGTCCAGCCACAGCGACGACTGGAAATGGTTGCAGGGCAACTGGCAGGTCCGGCACCAACGCCTGAAGGAGCGCCTGCTGGGCGACACCCGCTGGGAAGCCTTCACCGGCGCCAGCGCGGTCTGGCTCACCCTGGGCGGGCTCGGCACCATCGATGACAACGTCATGGCGCTGCCTTCGGGCCCGTACAGAGGCCTGGGCGTGCGTGCTTTTGATCCAGTGTCTTCCACGTGGTCGATCTGGTGGATCGATGGGCGCAACCCTGCCCATATCGAAGCGCCCGTGCGCGGCGTCTTCGAAGGCGATGGCGGCAGCTTCCGTGGTCGTGATCACTTCAGGGGACGCCCCATCGACGTCTGGTTCCGCTGGCATGACATCCATGGCGAGGAGCCATGGTGGGAGCAGGCGTTCTCCGACGATGCCGGCGCGCACTGGGAAGTGAACTGGCGCAACTGGTTCCGCCGCACTGCGGCGGTCCCCTCACCGCTTCCGAAGCTGCCGGATGCACCGCGCGATTTCGATTTCCTGGTGGGCCATTGGAACGTGCGCCATCGTCGCCTGCGTGCTCGGCTGGCAGGCAGTGATGCGTGGGACGCGTTCAACGGCACCCTGCACAACTGGCCGGTACTGGGAGGATTCGGCAACGTGGGCGACAACCACATGGACGTGCCGGGAGCACCGCTGCGCGGCATGGGTATCCGCGCCTGGAACGCCGCTGAGCGGCATTGGCTGAGCTGGTGGCTGGATGGCCGGGAGCCGACCCGGATCGGCGCGCCGCTGCGCGGTGGTTTCGAGGCCGGCGTCGGCCGCTTCTTCGGCGAAGACCAGCACGACGGTCGATCAATCCAGACGCGGGTGATCTGGTCACGCATTACCCCGCGCTCGGCGCGCTGGGAACAGGCGGCATCGACCGATGGCGGGCGCAGCTGGGAAACCAACTGGGTCAGCGACTTCGAGCGGCAGGCATGAAAGCGCTGCTGGCCGTGATGCTGCTGGTTTCTGCGTCGCCCCCCGCGACTCCCTCAAGGGTGCTGCAGATCGTCGGCCCCGCCGAACGCTTTGCGCCGGGCGTTGCATCCACGCAGTACGACGAGATTCGACTGACCTTGAGCCCGGACGGAAACACCGCGCTGTGGTTCAGCCGCAACCGTCCCGGCGGTCCGGGCGGGTATGACATCTGGGTCTCCCGCCACGATGGGCAGCGCTGGCGGCCGGCGACGCCGGTCTCGTTCAACACGCCGGGACGAGACTTCGATCCCGCCTTTTCTGCCGATGGCCGCACGGTGCATTTCTGTTCGGATCGAGCAGGCGGCCAGGGCGGCGACGATCTGTACCGGGTCAGCATTGGACGTGACGGTCGATTCGGCGAACCGGAGAATCTGGGCCCCGCGGTGAACAGCGCGGCCGACGAGTTCGCGCCGATGCTCTCGCCGGACGGTCGTACGCTGTTGTTCTCCAGCGATCGCGCGGGCGGTGCCGGCGGCCATGACCTCTACAGCGCCACGATGATCGGCGGCGTGGCGCAGCTGGCGCGGCCGCTGCCGGGTGGCATCAATACCGCCGCACAGGAGTTCGATGCCACGTTCCTCGGCAACGGCCAAACGGTGGTGTTTGCCCGCGCCCTGGACTTCGCCACTGCACCGGTCCGCCAGTTCATTGCCTACGAGCGTGGAGGCCGTTATGACGCGGGCCATGCATTGCCCTCCCCGGTGAACGAAGCCTCCGGCGACAGCTACGGTGCGATGCTGGATGGCTCGCAACCTGACACTTTGACCTATTCGGCGCGGCGCGCAGACGGTGCGGGGTTGGACCTGTACCGCATCCGCTACCGTTCGGGCGAACCATGATCCGCACTCAACGCTGCGCCGGCAGTTCCAGACGATGCTTGCGGCACAGCCGGTACACGGTCACCCGCGAGATCTTCATCTGCCGTGCGCACTCGGAGACGTTGTAGCCGGTCTGGCGCAGGGTCTGCAGCAGCACATCGCGCTCGGCCTGGCCGCGGGCATCCTGCAGCATCGCGCCCGGCGGCGCATGCTCGGCCCCACCCAGTTCAAGGTCACGCTCGCTGATCAGCTCGCCTTCGGCCATGATCGCCGCCCGCTGCACCCGGTTGAGCAGTTCACGCACGTTGCCGGGCCAACCGAAGCGTCGCATCGCCTGCAGCGCAGCGGGCGCAAAGCCACGTGCACGCACGCTGTGGCGCAGGCGGAAGCAGCGCAGGAAGTGCTCGGCCAGCAGTTGCACATCGGCGCCACGCTCGCGCAAGGGCGGCATCAGCAGGCGCAGCACATTGAGCCGATAGTAGAGATCGCTGCGGAACCGACCCTGCGCCACCGCGTGTTCCAGCTCCACGTGGGTGGCGGCGAGTACCCGCACATCCACACGCAGCGGCTGGCTGCTGCCGACACGCTCGAAGGTGCCTTCCTGCAGCACGCGCAGCAGGCTGGTCTGCGCCTCCGCCGGCAGGTCGCCCACCTCGTCGAGGAACACGGTGCCGCCGTGTGCGGCTTCGAATACGCCGATCTGGCGCTTGTCGGCGCCGGTGAACGAGCCGCGCTCGTGGCCGAACAGCTCCGACTGCACCAGGCTGGCCGGAATGGCACCGCAGTTGACCGCGATGAACGGCTTGCCCGCACGGCCGGACAACGCATGCAGCGCGTGAGCCGCCAGCTCCTTGCCAGTGCCGGTTTCGCCGGTGACCAGCACCGGCAGTTCGACCGGCGCGAACTTGTGCAGCACGCTGCGCACCGCATGCAACGCAGGACTCTCGCCGATCAGTGTGCGCGGCCCCTGGCCGGCGCATACCTCGCTGGCAGAAGGATCATCCGCGTCGAACTGCTGGCGCATCGCAGCCACCAGGTCCTGCAGGCCGAAAGGCAGCGTGAACCGCGAGATGCAGCGCTGCAGCAAGGGCAGCCACGCTGCAGGCGTGGGCCCCGCGCCGGGTGGCAGCACCGCAATCCAGGGCAGATGCACGTGCTGTTCGATCCATGGCGCCAGCAACTGCAGCGCGGACGTATCCAGATGGCGAAGATCCAGCACAGCGACCAGCCGATCACGCCCGCGCAGCCCGATCGCCATCGCCGGGTCGGGATGGATGCGGCGCACGTACCAGCCTGCGGCCGCCAGCGCGCTGCGCTCGTTCGCCAGCGGCTCGCCGAACCAGAGCACGCAACGTGATGTAGAAGCCTCCGGGACCGCCGCCATGCTTCCCCCAGCATCCGGACACCGTCGGCGGACTGTCAGGCAATCGCCGGCGTGCCGCCCTCCGCCGGGACCCTCTACGGCCACCGCAGCGGCCTTTGATGGGCGGATCCTAGCGCTGCGCTAAACGGCGGCGCAATGAGCGCCACGTCAAGAGACCACCGGCTGAAGCGGCATCGTTACAGTCCGCGACGGCACCTGTAACACCCGTGTGACAGTCGGGCGCCCGCCTTGCCCTGCGGCGCGTGGTACAGCGCGATCCCAACATTTTTCCGACGCCGCTGTAACGGCGCGGCAGCAGCCCCCTGCGCCTGCCAGCGCCTGACGCCAAGGCAGCCAAGCCTTGCAGGGTTGGCACGGTTGATGCGTGCTTCCGCCGCACCCACCACGGGAGATCGGCATGGACGGCATCACCCCCATTCGCGGCCTGCTGGCAACGCTGGCTGTGGCCCTGCTGTCGGTTGGCGCGAGCGCCTCTGCCTCCGGTGCGCGCCAGGGCGTGAAGGCTCAACCGGGCGAAATCGTCCTGTTGCGTGATGTGTCCGCACGCCCGGCCTATCGCATGGCGCCGCCCGGCATGGCGCTGATCGCCGACCCGAAACCCCAGCGCGAGATCGCGGCGGCCCTCGGTGCGGGTGCCCCGGCAAACGGGATGGACGAGCTGAGCGATGAGGACTACGCAGGCATGGGGGCAGGTCACGCCGCCACAGCCACCGCACCCGCAGGCACCATGGTCGAACGTGTGACGCAGCAGGCATTGGGCGGTACGCTCGGCCGCAACGGTGACGGCATGGTCGGCAGCAGTCTCGGTGGTGCCATGAGCGGGCCGCTCGGCGCGGTCGGCAACAGTACCCGCGGCATCAGCGAGACCGTGCGCGGCGCGCTCGGCCAGTTCCCGCTGCAGGGCATGGCCCCGGCAGGTGGCAAGTGAGGCGGGCGCACTGGCTGCTGCTGATCCTGCCTGCCACGCCGTTGATCGCGCAGGCCGATGACTATAGCGGCATGCTCGCCTACCTCGAGGTTGCCCGCATCGACGGCCATGCACTGGCCGGCGCGAACGGCGCCATCGCGGTCAACCAGGCGGCCGGCGACCTCAATCTGCAGGCCAACCTGCGCGGCATCGCCACGGGCGAACATGCCGACGTCTCGATCGGCAACCGACAACTGCGCGGTGGCAACCGCGTGCTGGGTGCGCCGATGCACGCCACTGCCGTCATCGATGGCAAGGCGCTGGCCGGTGCCAGCGGCATCGCATCCATCAACCAGGCCAGCGGCATCGCCAACACGACGCTCAACGTCGTCAGCGCGACGCTGGCCCGACAGGGCATACGCGAAACCGACGATACGGCCTTGGCCGCCGAGGGTTCCGCGTTGGCAGGGGGGCGGGACGACGCCGGTCGCGGCGTCGCGACGGGCACCCGCAGCGCCGGTGTCACCAGCACCGCGCTGCGGGGATTCGACGGGGTCCTGCAACTCAATCAGATCGCGGGCAGCGGCAATGACACGGCCAATGTGCTGGGCCTGGTCGTGCAGGACCGCCCGTGACAACCACCCAACCGATGCACCACCTGATGAGAGAAAGAGGGCACCATGAAAGCGACCGTCAAACGGACCATGCTCGCCATGGCGATTGCCACTGCCTCGACCGCCGCTGCGGCCAATGGCTGGGACAACCAGAACGCCAACGCGAACATCAACCACACCCACACCGTCAGCGAAACCCGCAACGAGACGCACAACCACACCGACAACGACGTGAGCAACCGCACCGTCAACGTCAATGTGCAGAAGCACAGCACCATCCAGGCCGACGAACGCAAGGAAAAGAACAACCACGGCGTCGACGTGAACCTGGAGAAGGACCTGCGACTGAGCACCGACATCAATTTCTCCGGCGACCCGAACATCACCGGCGACATCGACCTCGACTCGGCGGCCATCGCCGTGATCGACAACCGCCAGTCGATCAGCAACAACGCCACCAGCAACAGCCTGGTCACCAACAGTGCCTCCATCGGTGACAGCGTGGGCGCAGGTGCCTCCGGCAACCTCGGCTTCAACGTGGTATCGGGCGACAACAACGCCCAGGACAATGCCGCGTCATTGTCCGCCGCCGACGCGTCCTTCAGCTTCGGCATGGCCGACGCCGAGGTGTTCGTCAACCAGGCCGGCTTCGGCAACGCGACCATGAACTCCGGCGTCACCAATGCCGCAGGTCTCGGTGGCAATGCCTTCGGCGGTGCGTCAGGCAACATCGGCGTCAACATTGCTTCGGGCAACAACAACGAGCAGAAGAACGCGCTGGCGGCGTCGGTCGCGACCACCGCGGTGGCGCAGTCGAGCATCAGCTCCAACCAGGTCTCCACCGGCAACACGGTCAGCAACGCCGGCTTCGTACAGTCCTACACCGATACCGTGCAGGTCGGCATGCGTGGCGGCGTCAGCGGCCTGACCCTGGCCTATGGCGCGGGCACCTACCGCGGCACCGGCAACGCCTACCAGATGGCCAACTACTACCTGGATACCTGGAGTGGCGAGCTGCCGCACCCGGGTGGCAACAGCACCGGCCATATCGATCTGGACAACCAGATCCAGAACGCCACGATGAACCCCAACCGGCCGGGGGTGGGCGGCCTGGGCTTCGATACGCGTGAGAGTGGCACCAACCAGTTCGTCGAACTGGGCGTGGCAGACCTGTATGCCAGCCTCAGCGGCACGGTCAGCACCACGCGCTGGGTGAACGTCAACGCGACCAACACCTCGGCCTTGTCGGGCAGCGCCTTCTCCGGCGCCTCGGGCAACATCGGCGTGAACGTGGCCGCGGGCACCGGCAACCTGCAGGCCAACAGCCTGGCCCTGGCAGTCGCCCAGCCCAGCACCGGCGGCGGTGGTGGCAGCGGCGAGTAAGCGCAACACCCCGGCCGTCCGCCAATGGCCGGGTTCCCCGGGAGCTCCTGTTCCTCCTCCCCCTTGGGACAGGAGCTCCCCCTTGCTGCCGGAGAATGCGATGTTCGGCCACCGTCTCTCGATACGCCTGCTGGCCTGCCTGCTGTTGCTGGGCGGCGCGTCCGCGCGGGCGGGCGACGTCGGCTTCGCCGGCGTACTGCCCAATGGCGCGCTGCTGCAGCAGAAGGTGGAGAGCATGCAGGAACGGCGCTACCGCAACGTGGTACGCCAGCACACCGATTACAGCTGCGGAGCGGCCGCACTGGCGACCGTCCTGCGCCATGCCTACCACCTGGACACCGACGAGGCGACGGTGATCGAAGGGATGATGGGGGTGTCCGACCCGGCGCTGGTGGCCGAGCGTGGCTTCTCGCTGCTCGACATCAAGCGCTACGTGGAGTCGCTGGGCATGCGCGGGCGCGGCTATCGCATCGATGAGGCACGCCTGCGCACGCTTCGGGTTCCGGGTCTTGTGCTGATGGACGTGCGCGGCTTCCGCCACTTCGTGGTGCTCAAGCAGGTGCGCGGCGGTGTGGTCGAGGTGGCTGATCCCATCCTTGGCAACCGCAGCCTGGCGCTGCCTGAATTCCTCGCTGCGTGGCCATCGCGTGCCGTATTCGTGGTGATCGGCAGTGATTTCGATCGCAACACAGTCCTGCTGCAACCCAGCGAACGGCCCAGTGCCCGCGCGCTCTACGCGCGACAGGGGCCGATCACCGATGCCGAACTGGTCGATTTCGGCTTCAGCCACGCCGACCTGTTCTGAAGGAGGTTCCGCCATGTTCCGCCGCCGTCTGTTGATGCTCCTGCTGCTGGCGAGCCCCGCCCTGCCCCTGCAGGCGGCGGATGCTGCGCCGGGACGCGGCCTGAAGGAAATTCCGGATCCCGAACTGAACCTGATGCGCGGCCGCTACACCGTGGGCGGCACTACCGTCGCGTGGTTCGGGGTGACGATGGTCTCGCAGTGGCAGGCCGGCAACGGAAACGTATTGCAGGGTGCGTTGACTCTGGGCATGGACTTCCGCGGCGGCGGCAGCCCGAAACTGAGCTTCCAGCCCAGCGTGCACGTGACTGCCGCAGATTCGCCGCTGCCGGACACGCAGGGCCGCCATATCGACAGCACCGGCCTGGCCAACGCCAATGGCCTGGTGCAGAGCGTGCAGGTGGCCGGCGATGGCAACGTTGCCCGCAATGCGACCACGCTGGTGGTGCGCAACGGCACGGTGCCGGGCCTTTCGGATGACGGTGCCCATTCGCTCAGTGCGCAGGGTGCAGGCGTCTCGGCCTCCGCAGTGCTGGACGGCAACCAGGCACGCCTGCAGCTGCAGGTGGAGGGCCAGGGCATGGTCCAGCAATGGATACGTAACGGCAGCGTCGGCCAGGGCATCGCCCTGGCCGGTGACGGCCAGATCGCCAGCAACCAGCTGCGGCTGGAACTGGTGCGGGATACCGCGGGCGGCAACCTGCCGTTGAGCCAGAACGTGGCCCAGGCGATTGCGATGAACCGCGGCATGGGGCCGGGCCGATAGCACCACGGCACGGCGTTGGGGGAAGCGTTCCACAACGCAGGACACGAACATGCACACCTTGATGAGGATCACCCCGTTGGCGCTGGCGGCGCTGGCGGGCACCGCCTTTGCCGCACCGCCAGCGGCGGACGATGGCGGCGACGTGCAGGCACTTGCCAACCAGCTGGAGCAGCTCAAATCCAACTACGCACAGGAAGTGCGGCGGCTGCGCGAACTGGACATGCAGGTGCAGGCCATGCAGGCGCGATTGAGTGGACGCACGGGACCCACCGGGCCGGCAACGGCGGCGGCAACGGGCGCAGCAGTCGAGCATGGCTCGACGCTACAGACGTCGCAGGGTAGCGAGGGCTACGCCAGCACGGCGGCCGAGGCACAGCAGGCGAAGCAGGAATCGCGGCGCAGCGTGGATGATGTGAAACAACAGCAGTCGGCGCTGTTCTCGCGCCGCTTCACCGTCGAGAACAGCCTCACCTACGCCCGCTACGACCGCAAGCAGCTCACCCTCAATGGTTTCCTGGCGCTGGACGCGATCTTCCTCGGCAACATCGCCATCGAGAACGTTGAATCCGATTCGCTCACCTACAACCTGGCCGCACGTTGGGGTGTCAGCCCGAACCTGACGCTCAACCTGGACGTGCCTTACCTGGCGCGGCGCACCGTCTACCAGAAGGGCGGCGCCGGCGGCGCGGCGGCCGCGATCGCGCAGGAAGAAACCAATGGCAACGGGCTGGGCGATATCGGTTTGAGTGCGAACTACCGCTTGTTCGGCGAACGCGGCTGGCGCCCGGAAACGGTGCTCACCGCCGGAGTCACCGCCCCTACCGGGCGCGCACCCTACGGTCTGGACTGGAAGGTGATCGAGCGCGACGACGATGACTACATCCGCTTCGCAGTACCCAGGGAACAGCCCACCGGCAATGGCGTGTGGCAGGCCAATGTGGGCCTGTCGATGGTCAAGACCGCCGATCCGGCAATCCTGTTCGCCAACGTCGGCTATGTGCATTCGTTCCCGCGTGGTTTCAGTGATATCGACAGCAACCCCGACACGGTCAACCCGGGTGACGTGAAGCTCGGCGGCGCGGTCTACTTCGGCGCTGGCGTGGCCTTTGCGTTCAACGAGCGCACCAGCCTCAGCCTGTCCTTCAGCGACCGCATCAGCGCCCGCGCTTCCACCCGTTTCCAAGGCGGGAAGTGGATGAAAGTGATCGGCAGCGACGCCAACGCGGCATCACTGAATCTGGGCGTGACCTACGCGCTCAACCAGCACACCACACTGGTGACCCTGCTCGGCATCGGGCTGACCCCGGATGCACCGGACTTCACGCTCGCCTTCAAGATCCCGTACATGTTGTAGAGACAGCGCCAGGCACGGTCCTGCGCCCCGGCAGGGCCTGGATTCATCTTCCGGCACCACAGCGGTCCCTGCCCGCTGCTATATTCAGCCCAGCTCGGCAGGCATGGTGCCTGCCCTCGAATCACAGGGAGTTGGACATGGGTCTGGTACAGGCGGTGAAGGGTGCGGTCGGTGGTGTGCTGGCCGACCAGTGGAAGGACTTCTACACCGTGCCCACGGGCCTGCCCTCGACGGCGGCCCTGTTCGCGGCGGTGCCGCGCGGCACCAACGCCGGCCGCGGCTCCAACACCAGCGGCTCGTCCAACATCATCACCAACGGCTCGAAGATCGTCGTGCCGGAGGGCTACGGCCTGCTGCTGTTCCAGGACGGCGCGATCACCGCGTTCGTCGCCGAACCGGGCGGCTACGAGTGGCGTTCGGACGACCTGAACTCGCAATCGATCTTCGCCGGCGACGGTCTGGTCAGCACCTTCATCAAGCAGAGCTGGGAACGCTTCAAGTTCGGCGGCCAGCCCGGTTCGCAGCAGGCGGCTTATTTCGTCTCGCTGAAGGAGCTGCCGGACAACCGCTTCGGGACCCAGTCGGAAATCTACTGGGACGACGGCTTCCTCAATACCCAGGTGGGCGCGGTCACGCGCGGCTCGTACACGCTGAAGATCGTCGACCCGATCCTGTTCGTGAAGAACTTCGTGCCGGCCAGCTACCTGCAGCCGGGCCAGGTGTTCGACTTCACCGACCTGGACAACGCCGCCGCCAGCCAGCTGTTCAATGAAGTGGTCGGTTCGCTGGCGCCGGCCTTCAGCCTGTACACGAACGATCCGGGCAAGGGCAACCGCATCACCAGGCTGCAGCAGGACTCGCTGGGCTTTGCACAGAGCCTGTCGGCCGCCGTCGAGCAGGGCTACCAGTGGAAGTCGGATCGCGGCCTGGCCATCGTCAAGACCGCCATTGTCTCGATCGAGTACGACGCCAACACCCGCGAACTGCTGAAGACCGTCCAGCGCGCCGATGCGCTGTCCGGCTCGCGCGGCAATTCCAACCTGCAGGCGAGCGTCGCCCAGGGCATCCAGTCGGCCGGCGAGAACGGCGGTGCGGCCGGCCTGGTCGGTGTCGGCATGGCCTCGGGCATGTTCGGTGTCGGCGGCATGCAGCAGCCGGTCACGCCGGCTGCCGACGATCCGGTGGCCAAGCTGAAGAAGGCCAAGGAAATGCTGGACCTGGGCCTGATCACCCAGGGCGACTATGACGCCCTGAAAGCCAAGGCGCTGGGCCTGTAACAGCAGGACGCACAACCCACATGTCCGATCCCAGAAACGGCCCACCGCCGCTGCCCGGATCCACGCCCGCGACGCCGCCGCTCTTGCCGGCGGCGTCGTTGGATGGGCCCGGTTCGCCGCAGGACGTCCCTCCCCTGCCGGGCAGCTTCCCGCTGGACACCTCGAAACTGCCACAGGCCATCCGCGATGAAGTGGAAGCGCCCGATCCTGTGGCCATTGATACCTCGGCCAGCGAGCTGGAGGACGGCCTCAACCGCTGCCCGAAGTGCGGCGCCACCGACATCCGGCCCAAGGCCGGCACCGATATCCTCATCTGCCTGTACTGCCGTCACGAATGGCATGGCGCGCGGGTCGAGGAGGAATTCGGGCTGGGCGAGGCCATCGACCAGCTGCGTGGCACGGTCATCGCCTCCGGCGCGCGTGACATCGACGCCGACACCTCGGCGTTGATGACGTTCAAGTGCACGGGCTGCGGCGCTGAAGTCACGGTCAATACCGAAAGCACGATGACGGCGCGCTGCCACTGGTGCCGCCATGTATTCGGCGTCAACGAACAGATCAGCAATGGTGCGGTGCCCGATGCGGTGCTGCCCTTCCACATCAAGAAGGACGATGCGGTCGCGCGCATCCGCCAGTTCGTCGACAAGCGCCGCATGTTCGCGCTGAAAGCGTTCAAGGAGCAGTTCACCCCGGAAAACGTGGTGGGCGTGTTCCTGCCCTACATGATCGTGGACAGCAACGTCAGCGCGGCCGTGGCCGGCAAGGGCGAGATCCAGACCCGGCAATACACGGTCGGCACCGAGAAGAACAAGCGCACCCTGTACGACGCCGATGTCTACCAGGTCGAACGCCAGGTGGATTTCACGGTTGATGACCTGCCCCTGGAATCCTCGGCCGAGCGCGGCAATCTGGATACCCGCGCCAACACCAACAACATCATCAACACCATCCTGCCGTTCGACACCAAGAACGCGGTGAAATGGAACGCCTCATACCTGGCTGGCTTCACCTCTGAGAAGCGCAACCTGGATGTGGAAAAGCTGCGGCCGCGGCTGGAAGACCAGCTGCTGTCGATCGCCCGCGCGCAGGTGGAAGGGTCGGTGAGGCGCTACAACCGTGGCGTGCGTTGGGAACATGAACAGCTGGAGGTGCATGGAACGCGCTGGGTGTCGATGTACCTGCCGGTGTGGTTGTACTCGTATCACCAGCCCGGAAAGAACGGCGGCATGTTGCACTACATCGCAGTGAACGGCCGTACCGGCGAAACCATGGGCAGTGTGCCCGTGCAGCAATGGAAGATGCTGCTGGCGGCCCTGGCCACCGGCACCGTCATTGAAGCCCTCGCAATTGCCTTCCTGGTGGCATCGACATGAGCGACGACAGTGGCCTCTGGCTGTTGGCGGCAGGTCCGGCCGGCGCAACCGCGCTGTACTGGGCGCTGTACCGCTATTACCGCAACACCGACAAATCGCACTCCTTCGAACACGAGACCGAGATCGAGGCCAAACCGGTCACCGGCTCGGACCAGCAGGTCGGCCGGATCACCGGCACCGAGGACAAGCGTATCCGCGGTGACAACGTGTATGAGTACCGGAAACGGGTGGCAAGGGTGAAGCCGGATCAGTAGCGCCAGGCCATGCCTGGCTGCGGGTCATGCCGGCCGCGGGCCGGCATTCCTTCGGTCTCTGGGCGTCAAAGGGGAGCCGGCCAGCGGCCGGCACGACCCTTCAGCGGACAGCACCTGTTCTTGGCTGGCTTGCCTCAGGGCGCGCCCTCACACCGCCTCCCGCCCTACCGGTTCGATACTCGCGCGATCCAACCTGCCGAGGATGCTGCAATGGCCGCCGTGCTCCCCCGTACCTGCCTGCTCGCGCTGTGCTGCCTGGCGCTGCCCGCCCTCGCCCAGGAGGCCTCGTTCGGCTTCGGCCAGCAGACCGCCCGCACCGACCAGACCACCCATTCGAGCAGTACCGAGATCCAGAACAGTGGCTCGATGACCATGCAGACCACCAGCAGTGGCAGCTCGCAATCCGAATCGCGCAGCGAAAGCAAAGGCATCGACGTGGACTTCGGCGTCCATGACAACAACGACGACTGGCGCGATGACCGCGATACACGCGACAGCGACCTGGTCGGCAACTGGACACTGGGCCAGGAGAACGGCAGCACCTGCACCATCGAGCTGAAGAACATCGAGTGGTTCGGCGGCTACAGTGCCTATGTGCCTGCCAGCTGCCCGGATGGCTTCTTCTCGGCCAACCGCTGGGTGCTGTCGGGCAACCAGCTGCTGCTGACTGACACCAGCAACACCGTATTCGGGCGCTTCCGCGCGTCGGGCGGCGGACGCTGGACGGGGTACCGTGAATCGGATGGTGCGCGCTTGTATCTCAATCCCAAGGGGCGCTGATCGCACCGTGCACGCAGTGGGCACGCGCTGATCGGGAAGATCAGGCATCCGCCCCACCCCGCCACCGAAATGTCCGCTCCCACTGGCTCCCGTCTCGTCATCTATGCGGCCCTTGCAGGCAATCTGGCCATTGCCGTGGCCAAGTTCATCGCAGCCGGCATCTCCGGCAGCTCGGCCATGCTCAGCGAAGGCGTGCATTCGCTGGTCGACACATTGAATGAACTTCTGCTGCTGTACGGGCTGCGCCGTGCCAGCAAGGCGCCGGATTCCCTGCATCCGTTCGGCTATGGCCGCGAACTGTACTTCTGGAGCTTCATCGTCGCCCTGCTGGTGTTCGCTGCCGGCGCCGGCGTTTCGGCCTACGAAGGTATCCAGCACATCCGCCAGCCGGAGCCGGCCACCAACCACGCGTTGAGCTACAGCGTGCTGGGCATCTCCATCCTGTTCGAGGGGGCTTCCTGGTGGGTGGCGCTGCGTGAGTTCCGGCGCACCAAGGGCAGACTTGGCTACTTCGAAGCGTTCCGCCGCAGCAAGGATCCTTCCACCTTTACCGTGCTGCTGGAGGATAGCGCGGCCCTGCTGGGCCTGGGCTTCGCACTGATCGGCCTGGTGGCCGCGCAGGTGCTGGACATGCCGGTGCTTGATGGCGTTGCGTCGCTGTGCATCGCTGGCGTGCTGGCCGCCACCGCCTTCCTCCTGGCCCGTGAGACCAAGGGCCTGCTGGTCGGAGAGCCTGCCCATCCCGCAGTGGCCGAGCGGATCATGGCGGTGGCCGAAACCGATCCGGATCTGCGCCGCGCCAACGGGGTGACCACCATGCAGATGGGCCCGGAACAGGTGGTGGCCATGCTCAGCGCCGAGTTCGAGGATGACCGGCGGACCCCGCAGATCGAAGCCTGCATCACCCGCATCGAAACGGCGGTGAAGCGCGAGTATCCGGAGCTGGTGGCACTGTTCATCAAGCCGCAGACGCCGGAGGTGTATGCCGCCCGGCGCGCTGCATTGGCCGCACCGCCTGCGCCGGAATGACGCGGCGTCTGCGCCCGTTTCACCTGATCGATGCCACAGTGCCACGGTCTTTCTCCCGAGCCTGCCACCACCGTGCCGGATTGGTTGCCCGCCTCCCTGCAGATCCTGCCGCGCCGCTTCTACCGGCGTCCATCGACCGACGTTGCGCCGGAGCTGCTCAACAAGCTGCTGGTGCGCGACGATGGTCGCGCTGGCCGCATCGTCGAGGTTGAAGCCTATGCCGGCAGCGACGACCCCGCCGCGCACTCCTATCGCGGGCCAACGCCGCGCACGGCCAGCATGTTCGGTGAGGCCGGCCACCTCTATGTCTACTTCACGTACGGCATGCACTGGGGCAGCAACGTGGTCTGCGGAGAGGTCGGTGAAGGCGTGGCGGTGCTGCTGCGGGCCGTCGAGCCGCTGGCGGGCCTGGAGCGCATGCACGAGCTGCGTTCCGCCGCGCGCCGCGACCACGATCTGGCCAGTGGCCCCGGCAAGCTCTCGCAGGCCTTCGGGTTGGACCGCAGCTTCGACGGCGCCGATCTGGTGACCGGCAGCCATGGCATCGTGATCGCCAGCGATGGCACCCCGCCTCCGTCCGACCCGGAAGTTGGTCCTCGCATCGGCATCACCCGAGCCGTGGATTTCCCGTGGCGATGGCACGTCCGTGACCACCGTCACGTATCGGTGCGGCGACGCCGCATCTCCGCCCCCGCAAGGAAACGTTGATGACACCTCTCGACAAGCCGTTGCGACGCGAACTGGAGATCGATGGCCAGCCCTACACCCTGACTGTGGACCCTGAAGGCCTGAAGCTGGCGGAGAAGGGGCGACGCAAGGGCATTGCGTTGCGCTGGCAGGATCTGGTGTCCGGGGACGCGGCGCTGGCGACCGCATTGCAGGCATCGCTGCGCGAGCACTGAACCGACGCACCCACCTCACGCCGGCATCACCCCGTCACAGCGATACATAACACTGTACCGACTACCGTAGTCCCAGACAGCCGCCGCAAGCGCCCTCGCCACCCTGCCCTGAAAAGCACCATGGACGAAGCCGAACGACTGCTTGAGATCGAACGACTGCACCTGTTGGATACGCCCCCGGAGCCGGTGTTCGATGCCATCGTCGCCGCCGCCCGCGCCGCAACCGGCATGACCATGGGCCTGATCAGCGTGGTGGCCGAAGACCGCCAGTGGTTCAAGGCCACATCGGCCTTGAAAGCGTCAGCGAAACGGCCCGCGAAATTTCCTTCTGCACCCATGCCATACGCCAGGACGAGCTGTTCGAGATACCCGATGCGCGTCAGGACCCACGTTTCTCCACCAACCCCCTGGTGACGGGTGGGCCGCGTATCCGCCACTACGCTGGCATCCCCCTGGGCTCGGCGCACGGCGCGCGTATCGGAACACTGTGCCTGCTCGATCCGATGCCCGGCGTGCTGTCTCCGTCCCAGCGCGAGCTGATGGTGCACCTTGCCCGGGTCACCACCCAGGTGCTGGAGCAGCGCAGCACGCTGATGGCGCAGGTGGGCCAGGCCAAGGCGCTGCATCGTGAGCTCAAACGCAGTGAGGACTTCCTGGAGCGCACCAACCGCGCCGCCCGGGTGGGCGGCTGGGAGATGGACCTGGTCACCAACGAAGTGCGCTGGACCCGCGAGACCAAGCAGTTGCACGGCGTGCGCAGCAACTTTGAACCGACGCTCGACACCGCGCTGTCGTTCTATCGCGAAGACAGCCGCAACATCATCCGGGCAGCAGTGCAGCGTTGCATCGACGAAGGCACGTCCTGGGAGGTGCAGCTGCCAATGACCACCGCCGACGGGCGCGCGATCTGGACCCGGGTGGTCGGCAGCCGGCAACAGGTCGACGGCCATCCGCGCCTGGTCGGGGCGATCCAGGACATCACGGACGAACGAGCCGCGCTGGACGCGCTGGAAGCGAGCGAAACCCGCTACCGGCGACTGTTCCACTACAGCCTGGGCCTGATCTGCACCCACACGCTGGACGGCACATTGACCTCGGTGAATCCCGCGGCGGTGCAGTCGCTGGGCTTCGAGGAAAGCCAGATGATCGGGCGCAGCCTGTGTGACCTGATGCCGCCGGAAAAACGCGAGGGCTTCAAGGCCTACCTCGCTCGGATCCAGGCAAACCACACCGACGCTGGCGTGATCGAGCTGATTGCCGCCGACGGTACGCGCCACTACTGGGCGTACCACAACGTGCTCGACAGCGAGGCCAGCCCGCCCTACGTGCTGGGACATGCACAGGACGTCACCGCGCTGCGGATGCAGGAGCAGCAGCTGCGCGAAATGTCCTTCAAGGATCCGCTCACCCAGTGCTACAACCGGCGCTACCTGCACCGGCTGGATGAACTGATTGACGAGCGCTGGGCCTGCGTGATGTTCGACCTGGACCACTTCAAGCACATCAACGACACCCAAGGCCACCGGCGTGGCGACGCCGTGCTGGTCGAGTTCGCCACCTTCCTGCGCTCGCCGCTGGGCAAGGAGGAGACGGTGGTGCGTCTGGGCGGCGACGAATTCATGGTGGTACTGGTCGCGCCTGCGGACGGCCGGTTGAGCGAACTGGAGCATTGGTACCAGGACCACGCCGCGCTCTCGCCCAGCGCGTTCTCGATGGGTGCGGCCATCAACACGCCCGGCGAGCCGGTGGCCGACACCATCCAGAAAGCGGACAGCCGCCTGTATCGAACCCGCGCGCGCGTGCGTCGGGAGCCACGCGCGCAGAAGGATTAGGACCGCCCGCGGATCGCTACCGCGCGCTGCTCACGCAAGTCGCCTCGCTGCACCGGACCGTCGGTCGAGCAGGCCATCCAGCATCAGCAATCGTGGAGAGCGCTTCAGCAGCCGGTCCAGGAAGATGCCGATGCCGGCGCCCCCAACGCTGTACTCATTGCAGACCCGGTGATGTGCCGGGCCCGCGAACGCCACCCCGACGGGCATGGGAACTGCGTGCTGTACGATCGCCTCGGCGTGATGGAAGGCCACATTCGCGTAACGCTCATCCCCCAAGACGCAAGCCAGGTCCAGCATGTACTCACCGAATCCGGCATTGCCGCTCTCCTGCCACAACTTGTTGGTCACCCTTGATCGGACCGAATAGGCACACTCCAGGGCAATCTCGCGGAAACGCACCTCACCCGTCGCAGCAAAGTGGCGAAGGCAGGCGGTACCGATGCCCGCTGCACCAAACCGTGTGTGCGGTGAGTTGCTCGCATTGGCGGGCGCATCCGCCAGATTCTTCCAGAACAGCCGTCCGGCCACACGGATGCCATGGGAAATATCGTAATCCAGCGCCTGCGACGCCGCCTCCAGGAACCGGGCATCGCCGCTGGCCACGCCAAGGTAGCTAAGGAACAGTGCAATCCCGGATTGACCATCACCCAACCCAAGGAAGACCTTGCCCTGCGATGACCAGAATCGACCTTGCGGGCTACGCCGGGAGCTTTCCAGCAGGCCTTCGCCGATGCTGATCGCCGATGACAGGTAAGCGCCATCACCGGTGGCCTGCCAGAAGTGCAGGTCCATCAGGCCCTGTCCGGCCGCACCAAAGTACAGGCTAGGAGTTGCCAGTGCGTCGCCCGACTGCGCGACGCCCGCGCGCACCCGCATCGCCGCTTCCCGTCTCCCGGCCTGCAACAGCAGCAGGCTGACCCCGGCTAGTCCGGAGTACAACCCTGGCGGGCACCGCTCACTGACCGCCCTGTCCTGGATCCAGTCAAGAATTGCCGGGTCGAGGTGCCCCTCATGCCGTAGCAGGAACCATGCGGTTCCCGTCGCGCCAAACTGAAGCGAAACCGGGTTGGTGAAGAACAGCTGCGGTCCGGCTGGCCAGAGACGATCATCACGCCCGGTGTCGACAGCGGAGTGCAGATAGGCCGCGAGCCCTGAAAGGATGTCCTGGAGCGCCCGGCACTCGGAGGGCGCCGGCACCGGCGCGGTCAGCAGCTCCTGGCGGGACGGAAACATCACCCGCCGTAGCGATGGCACTTCAATGTTGCCCAGCGCTTTCAACGTCTTGGCGATGTCCCAGCGCCTGCCTGCATCCTGATCGGTCAACCCGACCACGATATCCCGCAGCGCCTCGGGCAGGCCTAGGTCGGCCAGAACCTGAGGCAACTTTCCGTCGACGATCTGCCCACGGGCCAGGTCGAGACCGGAGGCACAGAAGGTGAGCATATCCAGGATCAGCACACCCAGCGCATAGTGATCCTCTTGCACGGTCGGTCGCCGCGACGCACGCTGTTCCGCCGATGCATATCCGGGTGTCCACCCCTTCACCCAGCGGTCGTCAACACCGATTTCATGCGCGAATTCGAGATCGATGAACTTCACCTTCCCGGCGGCGGTGAACATTACGTTACTACGTGTCAGGTCGCGAAGTACGACACCACGTGAATGCACGACGGAGAGCGCCTCTGCAATGCTGACAATCTTCTCCCGGATGCGCCTGAAGCCATCGGCGGCCGTCTGCAGCTCCTCCGAGAAGTAGAAGTCCATTGCGCTGTCCCACAGCGTCGAAGCCTCCAGCTGTTCCTCGACGAGAAACCAATTGTTCCACTCCTTGAACAGCGCCACGAACTCGGGTACCAAGCCAGTGCCCGACAGCTTCTGCAGAATCCGGGCCTCACGCTGGATACCGCCCACGAGCACATGCGGAGCAAGTGCCTGCATTGAGCCGGCGAAGCCGCGCACCTCGCGGATCACGATTCGCTGGCCTGTATCCATATCCACGCCGTGGTAGACGCCGCCTGTACCATTGAATTTGAGCGCGCCCAGCACCCTGTAGCGCTGGTTGAGCAGTATCTCCGCCGGCGGCGGATCGACCGCAGGACGCTCCAACGGAACCACCGGGTCCGTGCAGCCTGGAGGGAGCCGGAAGTGGGCACCTCGCACGTCGTCGTGCCAAGAGCCATCCTCCAGCCGGAATCCCTGCTGCCTGTTGCCATAGATGTCGGGTCGGAAGCCCTCCGAGTGGGCACCGTAGCGATAGTAGACAACACTGCTCCCCTTGTACGGGCGATCAGTAAGAATGTGTGGTCCACCGAGGTGCTGCGTACGTACGTGCAGCCGTTCCAGCAGGCTGAGAAACTGGGCCTCGCCTGCCGGATAGAGCGTGATGAACTTTCCAAGCTGGAACCGCGACCATCCCTTTCCCAGCGACATTGCCAGCATGCGCGGATCGGAGCAGAACTTGAACATGGCACCCGCGGCCGCGATCTCTTCGCACGCTACCGCGATGGTCTCTTCGGCGTTCTCCGGGATGCTCGATATGTGGATCTTCCAGCCGTGGGAGCGGCTCTTCCATCCCGGCGGCCGGCAGTGTGTCCAGAACCCACGTGGCTGCAACTGCCAGTCGGCAGGGAGCAGGTTGCGAGCAACGGAAGAATATTCATCCGTCGGCCTATAGCGTTCGATGTTCTCGAAATGAACATCGTCTAACAACGTATACATCCGTGCCGTCGTGTCGACCACCAACAACCTCCCTGTCATCCCGGCCCAAGCTGGGTTGATCCGGAAACATCCGGCTGGCCAGGTACAAATGCGCCGCCAACGGGATGCCGGCGGCGCACGTTGGATCAGCTGCCCGGTGCCGTCAAAAAGCGCTCGCCGGCAACAGGACGCGGGATCGATCAGGCTTGATCCATGCCATCTTCGATGCCTGCATCCGAACTGATCAGAGACAGGCAGGCAGTGCAGGTTTCAGAGACATCGAGGCACTCGATTTCAAGGGTCTGCAGGGCAAGTACATTGTTCATTCGTCACTTCCTTATTTAATGGAGATGAACACTGCTGAATACGGTGCAGCAGATCAGTATTTTGCTCAATATAGCTGCACCGCGCGCCACTTATAATCTCAGCGGGTTTTCGATGTCAAATCGCATTATCAAATTCCGCTTTATCCATCACAGAATGGACCACCCTGCTTTGATTACTCCATTGCAGATGCCGGATGCGGGCCCTGCCGCGCGTTGATCACGCGCTTACCGTCACCCACGCCGGCGCGTGGTCGCTGGCCTTTTCCTGTAGGCGTACCCAGCGGTCGACGCCAGCGCCCTTCAGTCGCGACGCCAGTACGGGGTTCAACAGCAGATGATCGATGCGCAACCCACGGTCGCGCTCGGCATGCTGGCGGAAATAATCCCAGAAGGTATAGATCGTGGCGTCGCCGTGCACCTTCCGCACCGCATCGGTCCAGCCCTGCGCCAGCAGTCGTTCGAAGGCCTCGCGCACCTCCGGCTGGAACAGCGCATCGCGGCGCCAGGCCTTGGGGTCGTAGACGTCGGCTTCGGTGGGAATCACGTTGAAATCACCCAGCAGCAGCGCCGGATGCGGCAGCTCGACCAGGCTGCGCGCATGCCGGATCAGGCGCTCCATCCAGCGCAGCTTGTAGTCGAACCTGGGACCGGGCTGCGGGTTGCCGTTGGGCAGGTAGAGGGCACCCACGATGACCCCGTGCGCCGCCGCCTCCAGGTAGCGGCTCTGGGTGTCCTTGGGCTCGCCCGGCAATCGGCGGCGGCTCTCGACCGGCGTGGTCCCTCGTGCCAGCAGCGCCACGCCGTTCCACCGCGCCTCGCCCTGCCAGAGCGCGCCGTAGCCCGCCTCTTCCAATGCCGCAGCCGGAAACGCGGCGTCGGTCGCCTTCAGTTCCTGCAGGGCAACCACATCCGGCGATTCCCTGTGCAGCCAGTCCAACAGCTGCGGCAAGCGTGTGCCGATGCCGTTGACGTTGAACGTGGCAATGCGAAGCGTCTTGCGTCGGGCCATGCAGGAAGTCTCCTCGGCGCCGGGAATGAGCGTTCACTGTGCGCGCCCGCGCATGCAGAATCCGTGGATGCCATGTCACGACAGGGTGCCATCCGTTTCACCAACCGCTGCCACGGGCGACAGCAGGCTGGTCACCCGTGGCCAGTGACGGAGAAGCCCCATGGCGGTGCGCCCGCTGCGCGCGATCTACCAGGTCGACCCCTACCTGTTCCGCGACAGCAATGGGCGCGGCTGGGGCACCCTGGATGGCATCACCGAAAAGCTGGACTACCTGCAGTGGCTCGGCATCAGCCATGTGTGGCTGCTGCCGTTCTACTGCAATGCCGGCCGTGACGGTGGCTACGATGTCACCGATCACTACCGCATCGATCCACGCCTGGGCGACCAGACCGCGTTCCAGCGCCTGGTCGATGCTGCCGACGCACGCGGTATGGGCATCATCGTCGAGCTGGTGATGCAGCACACTGCCAGCGCCCACCCATGGTTCGTCGCCGCGCAGCGCGGCGACCCGGCCTGGCGCCGCTGGTACCTGTGGAGCGACCACGTGCCCGACGACGGCCTGCAGCCGATGTTCCCGCCGATCGAGGCGTCTGCCTGGACATGGGACGCCGAGGCCGGCGCGTTCAACCGGCACATGTTCTACCGGCACGAGCCAGACCTGGAGCTGGCCCATGCGCCAGTACGCGACGAACTGCTGCGGGTGATGACGTTCTGGATGCAGCGCGGCGTGGCCGGCTTCCGCGTGGATGCGGTCCCGTACATGGTCGAGCGCGCCCGCCACGCGGACCCGCGCGACGACGGGCTGTGGCTGCTGGAGGAAATGCGCGCCACGGCAGACGCACAGCAGCCAGGGCTGCCGTTGATCGGCGAAGCGGATGTCCGCGCGTCCCGCTACGGTGACTTCCTGTGCCAGGGGCGGCGGCTTTCGCACCTGCTCGACTTCCATCTGAACAATCATTTCTTCCTGGCCCTGGCGCGCGGCGACGCCAGTGAAGTGGCCCGGGTCATGGCCGAATACGGACCGCAGGCGCCGCCGCACACGCGCATCGCCTGGCTGCGCAACAATGATGAGCTTGACCTGGAGCAGCTGCGGCCCGACGAACGCGAAGCGGTGATGGAGCGCTTCGCGCCCGAACCTGGCATGCGCATCTATGGCCGCGGCATCCGCCGCCGGCTGGCGCCCATGCTGGACGGCGACACCGCGTGGCAGGCCATGGCCTGGGCCGCACTGCTGTCGCTGGGTCAGGTGCCGGTGATCCGGTATGGCGAGGAAATCGGCCTCGGCGACTGCCTGGAACTGCCCGAGCGCAACGCCGTGCGGATGCCGATGCACTGGCACGACCGCCCAGGGGCGGGGTTTACCGATCAGCCACGGCATGCGTGGCGCGCGCCTCCGGCAGACGGCGCTTACGGTTACCGGACAGTGAATGTCGAGGCGCAACGCGCGACGCCCGGCTCGCTGCTGCGGCGTGTGCGCGAGCTGCTGCAGCAACGCAATGCCCATCCCGTGCTGCAGCAGGGGCCACACACGCTCGACCCACCTTCACCTGCGCTGCTGATGCTCCGCTACGGCGAGGCCCCCCACCAGGCGCTTGCACTGATCAACTTCGGCGACAACCCGGTTGAGGTAGAGGTGCCACTGCACGGCCCGCTGCGTATGCTGGTGGGCCACGGCACCACCATGCAGGATAACCGCTGCATCCTGCAGGGCCACGGCTACGCGTGGCTGGCCGCCGAGGGTGCCTGAGTGCGCAGCGCGGGCAGCACGTGTTCGGCGAAATCATCGATGAAGCGGTCCTGCTCGCGGTTCACGTTGTGCAGGTAGATGCGATCGAAGCCCAGTGACTGCAGTTCCTGCAGCCAGGCCCGGTGCTGGCCAAGATCCGCCGAGACATGCACGTGCTGGCGCAGCTCCTCGGCACTGACCGACCGGGCCTGTGCCTCGAACTGCTCGGGCTGGTCCAGGCCTTCGGCCAGTTCCGGTGGCAGCACATTGGCGCTCCACTGCTCCATCGCGCCTTCCAGTGCCGCCTGTTCGGCACGCGCGTAGGAGAGCTTGGCCTGCAGGTACATCGGCTTGCCCCTGCCACCGCCCTGTTCGAACGCCGCCACCACACGCCGCAACTGCGCCAGTGGCTGGCTGATGGTGATCAGGCCATCGGCCCAGCCCCCCATCCAGCGTGCGGTTTCCTCGGTGACGGCTGCACCCAGCAGCGGCAGGGGAAGGGCCGGTCGGCTGTACAGTCGCGCCTGGCGCACCTGGAAGCCACCGCTGTGGTCGACCCGCTCGCCTCCCCACAGCCGCCGCATCACCTCGGCCGCAGCGCGCAGTGCCTTCTGCCGCTCGCGCTTGGCTGGCCACGGCTGTCCAGTAACGCGCTCATTCAGCGCCTCGCCGGTACCCAGCGCCAGCCAGATCCGGCCCGGCGCCAGCTGCTCCAGCGTCGCCGCTGCCTGTGCCACCAAGGCCGGGTGCTGGCGCAGCATCGGGCAGGTCACCATGCCCAGGGTCAACGCGCTCTGCACCGCCAGCGCGCCGGCCCACACCCAGCTGTGGCCCGACTGCCCTTGTGCGGTCGTCCACGGGTGGAAATGGTCCGAGCACATCAGGGCCTCGAATCCCGCCTGTTCGGCGCGCAGCGCCAGGCCCAGCAAGGTGGCGGGCGGGAACTGCTCATGCGATGCGTGGTAGCCGATGGTCATCACGGATTCCGTGCGGGGACTGGACACGATGGCAACACCCCTCCAGCTAAAACGGCGTCATGGAAACGAACACTCCCTGCATCGGGCATCGACGCTGGGCTATCGCCGAGGGCTACATTCCAGCCTGGAGCAACGGCCCGTCACCGGAGATGCAGAGTCACGAAACCTGCTGTGTCCTCAATGCCGGCAGCGAGGACGCGCATGTCACGCTGACCCTCTACTTCGAGGACCGCGATCCGGTGGGTCCCTACCGGATTACAGTGCCGGCGCGGCGCACCTGCCATCTGCGCTTCAACGACCTGCAGGATCCGGCACCTGTGCCGCTCGGTACGGGCTTCGCCACCCTCGTCGAATCCGACCAGCCGATCATCGTGCAGCACACGCGGCTGGATTCACGGCAACCGGCCAACAGCATCATGACCACCATCGCGCATCCAGTGTGAAGCCGCGCGCGCAGGCGTCCACGCTGCAACGACACTGCGCCCTCCACCCGTTTACCCGTCTGGAGGCAGACTGGCGCCGGTTTCTTTTCGGAGAGTGACGATGGCCCTGCCCGACTACCCACGCCCGCCCTTCCCGGCCCAGCAGCAATCCTTCCCCGGCAAGACTGCGCAGATGCAGCCCCGGCCGGACCACGGCGAGGACAGTTATCGCGGGCATGGCCTGCTGCAGGGCAAGAAGGCATTGATCACCGGCGGTGACAGCGGTATCGGCGCGGCGGTGGCGATCGCTTTCGCGCGCGAAGGCGCCGACGTTGCCATCGCATTCCTCGATGGCGAGCAGGACGACGCCCGCCATGTGCAGCAGCAGATCGAACAGGCCGGGCGCAAAGCCGTGCTGGTACCCTGCGACATCAGTGACCCGGCACAGGCGCGATCGCTCGTAGACCGCGTGGCCAGCGAACTGGACGGTCTCGATATCCTGGTCAACAACGCGGCCTACCAGCGCTACTACGAGCACTTCGACGACATCACCCTGGATGACTGGAAGCGGACGTTCGATACCAACGTGCATGCCGTGTTCAATCTGACCCGACTGTGCGTCCCGCACCTGCGCGGTGGCGGTGCGATCATCAACACCGCATCGGTCAACTCCAAGCGGCCGACGCCGAACATCCTTCCCTATTCTGCAACCAAAGGTGCCGTCGCCAACCTGACGCTGGGGCTGGCCGGCCTGCTGGCCGAGCATCAGATCCGCGTCAATGCCGTGCTGCCCGGCCCGATCTGGACGCCGTTCATTCCCGCAGGCATGGCCGCCGAAGAGGTCGAACAGTTCGGCGCGCAGACGCCATTCGGCCGCCCCGGACAGCCGGCCGAGCTGGCCTCGGCCTATGTGATGCTGGCTTCGGACAGCGCCAGCTACACCTCCGGTGCGCTGCTGACCATCTCCGGCGGCGCGGCAACACTGTGACCCCTCATGGCCGGATTGCCCGCCTGGATTGAGGACTGGCTGACCGTAGTTGTGCCGGTGGCCGAGGTGCTCGCCATCCTCGGCGTCGCATGGGTGATGGTGCGTGCCCTCGCGTGGCTGCTGGTGCAGGCGCGGCAGCGCGGCAGGCTGGCACCAGAGCTTCATGTGGGCCTGCGCCGCGGCGGTGCCCTGCTGCTGTATCTGGCGGCTGCGCTGCTGATACTGGAGCGACTGGGCGTGTCGCGCTCGGTGCTGTGGACCGCGCTGACCGGGTTCATGGCGGTCGGTGCGGTGGCGTTCTTTGCTGCATGGAGCGTGTTGTCCAACCTGTTCTGTTCGTTCCTGATCGTCGCCACGCGCCCGTTCCGCATCAATGACACCATCGAGGTGCTGGAAAGCGTGGACAAGCCGGGCTTGTGCGGTCAGGTGGTGGACATCAACCTGATCTACACCACGCTGAGTGATCGTGGCGAAGGCGCGCGCGGTTGCCTGCTGCGCGTGCCCAACTCCTTGTTCTTCCAGCGCATCACCCGCCACTGGGGTGACAGCGGCTATTCCCAGCTGCCGGGAAGCGTGCCAATCAAAGGCAAGGTGCGCTGAGTAGCTGTAGAGTCGAGCCCATGCTCGGCTTGCTGCGCGCAGCGCTCGGTGCAGCGCGACCTGAACGGAGTGCAGCCGAGCGCGGGCTCGGCTCTACAGGTGCCATAGCGGGCGGCCCTATTCCGCCGCCAGTGCCTGTATAGGGTCCAGCTGTGCAGCACTGCGTGCCAGGAAGCAGCCGAAGCCCAGCCCGATCACAGACGAACACACCAACGCGGCCAGCACCAGATAGGTACCCATGCGCCGCTTGGCGCTACAGGAACTCCGCCATGCGCTGCAGCTCGTCGTCCAATGCGCTGCGAAATGCCTTGTCGCGGGCCAGCGACTTTCCGGCATAACCCACGTTCGGCACCAACTCACCGCCGCACACGCTCAGGTTGGCCCAGCCCACCACCTGGTCATGCCACAGCACCGGCAGTGCGTAGTACCCATACTGGCGCTTTGGCGCAGGTGTGTAGGCCTCGAACTTATAGACCCAATCCCACAGCAACTCGAAACGGCGGCGGTCCCACACCACCGGGTCGAACGGCGCCAGCAGGCGCACCTGATCGTCTGGCGCGTGCCTGCGCGAGCGTGGATTCTCGTCTGCCGGCCAGTACCAGGTGGTGCCCTCCAGCGAGCAGCTGGCCAGCTGCTGCTTGGCCAGCGCCAATGCCTTGCGGGTCTGCTCGGCCAGATGCGGTGCACCATAGCCCAGCAGGCGCACCAGGTAGGTCAGGCTGGCCGATGGCAGCGGCGCGTACTTGCGCACCACCAGATCAATCAGGGCGGCCGCGCGTTCGACCTGCGACTGCTCGCTGGCATCCGCCTCGGCATGCTCGGCCACGGCGTAGATACGGGTGCCGTTGTCACGCCGCGCCACGCGCAGCATTCCGCGGTAGTGCATGCCATCGAGCAGGTGGGTGCTGGCATTGCTGGTGCCGCCCCAGTAGTTGGTCACCCGCCCATGCGCAAACGCCTGGTCGACCTCGCGGGGGTGCACGCTGCCGCGCTCGCGCACGAACGCCAGCACGTCGGCCGCGCGGCGATGGGTCTCGGCGTCCCACTCGCGCTTGGACACGCGCGGGTGCATCAGCGCCAGATGCTCGCGCGGCAGGAAGCCGTAGTTCACCAGGCAGTCCTCTTCCACCGGCAAGCGCGCATAACGACGTTCAAGATCACCCGCGCGGTAGTCCTTCACCCGGTGCCGCAGGGTCAGGTCCTGCGCGCGTGCCGGTGCCCGGATCGGGTCGGCCTGCACGAAGCCCAGCCGCCGGATTGCGGTCAACAGCGTGGTCGGCTTGAACAGGGTGCGCGCCACCGCGTAGCGGCGCAGATCTTCAAGGGTAGGCGTGGCAGGCATGGCTGCATTGTAGATCCACGCCACGCGTGGATGGGATCACGGCAATTCCCCCGAGGGCTAGCGCTCATCGCACCCGGACCCTTCACCGGATCCAACTACAGGCGCTGCCAGACCACGCCCTCACCCCGGCGGTAGTACACCGCCATCGCGCGGCCATAAATCCGGTCCGCATCGACCCATCCGAAGAAGCGGCCGTCCAGGCTGTTGCCACGGTGATCACCCAGCACCAGTACCTTGCCGGAGGGTACCTGCACATCGGCAATGTCCGGGCCTCCGCCATGCGTCAGGTCGAGCCAGGCGTGCCGCTTGCCAAACCGTTCCACGCCGCTCGCACAGGTCATCTGGAGGGGGCGTCCATTGACGCTCAGGCGCCCATCCTGCAGACGCACGCGGTCGCCGGCCACGGCCACCACGCGCTTGATCATGCGCACGCCATCGGCCGGCGAAGCGAACACCACCACCTCGCCGCGTTGCGGCACGGTGGCGCCCATCAGCTTCAGCCCGCTGAAAGGCAGGCGCAGGCCGTACGCGCGCATATCGACAACGACGCGGTCACCCGGCTGCAAGGCGGGCTGCATTGAACCACTCGGCACGACGTAATGGTTGGCCAGGGTGTCGCGTGCAACGAAGAACAGGCCCAGCAGCATCAGCAGCGGCGCGGCCTCCTTCTTCAGCCACGCCAGCATTCGCTGGGACCACGACGCGCGGAGGGTGGCATCCATAAGGGCTCCGGAAGGTGATGGAAGGACTCGGAGCCCTAGGCTAGACCGGGCACACCTGGCCACACATAGGACAGGTCCCAGATGTGCCCGCCCGTAGGGCCAACAGGCACGACCAACGCTACAGATCGCCGTCCGCATCCAACAACTGCAACGACCCGATCACGAGCGCCTGCATGCCCTGCTTGAACTCGGTGATCACCTGGCCCTCTTCGTCATCCGCAATCGCGTAGATGGTGTCGGCGCCGGCGATGCAGTAGAACGCGATCGTGGCCAGCAGCCAGCGCGCCTTGTCCATCGGCAGGCCGAACACTTCGGCCACGTGCGCCTGGTGCGAGGCAATCTTTTCCAGCATCGGCGCGCTCGCCACCGTGCGCCGCAGCAGGTATGGCGGCAACCCGGGATGCGCCTTCACCACCTCGCACAACGATTCCACGAACACCATCAGATAGCCCTGCAGGCCGCCCGCCGCATCGGCCGACGCGCGCGGAATCTGCCAGCGCTGGAACACGGCTTCGGCCACCAGCCGCTTCAACGCCTCCAGGTTCGCAACGCGCTTGTACAGCGCCGCTTGGGTGACCGCGAGCTCGGCGGCCACATTGGCCATGGTCAGGTTGGGCAGACCCAGGCGGATGCCGATGTCGGCCAGGCGCTCGGGGGTGATGGTCGGTGGACGGCCGCGAGGCGGCACCGTGGTTTCGCGTTGCGTGTTCATACCCTGCCGAGGGTGCCAGCAAAGCGACCCTCTTGTCCGCTTTGGTCTCTTTAGTTTAATTTACTCAACTAATTCGGAATGCGTCTGGTTCGCAATCATGGCGCCGTCCGGATCGAGCCCGTGGCTCACTTCCCGCCAGGTCCCCACCCAGCCGACAACCCCGCGCTGCGCCCTCCCCCGTGCTTGCCGATGGCCGCGCGCCAGGCGCGCTCGCCCTCGCGATTCACAGGACCCTGGCATGACCGTATCCCCCTTCTCC
>OKID01000038.1_pt1 | contig 51539 bp, 55 predicted proteins | sample 1610601 | NCBI WGS metagenome assembly OKID01 (sample SAMN04436667, study PRJEB24849) | human gut metagenome | biome: human gut; feature: NICU; material: stool | host: Homo sapiens | place: USA: Saint Louis, MO | collected 2010-06-09 | reverse complement strand
CCGCGGCAGGCATTCATTGGATTGCCGATCGGCACCGATCGCTGCGCGGGGTGCGCGGTACTGATGGCCGTGACTGGTTGGTGCTGGTCGGCGAGACCCACCGCACCGGCGAAACGCCGCCGATGGATCCAGCCGAGCATCTGGTCGCCGACGCGCATCGCAATTTCACCGTGCAGGGCGAGCCGCTGTGCTGGTCCGCGCAGCAGTTCCGCGCAGCCGACCAGCTGCCCTACATCGGCAGCAGCGCGCACGACAATGTGTGGCTGGCTACCGGCTATGGGCCGGACGGCTTGACCTGGGCGGGCGTGGCCGCGCGTGCGATCACCGAGGGAATCCTCGGCACGACCAGCGAGATCGAGCAGCTGCTCAGCCCCATGCGCTTCACACCGGTGCGCTCGGCGGCCGGCTGGGCCCGCACCAATGGCACCGTTGCGCGGCACATGGTGGGAGATCGCCTTGCTGCTGTGCCGTCGCACTCGCCCAGTGAGCTGGCCCGTGGTTGCGGCGCACTGCTGGACGTGGATGGTGGAAAGCGCACTGCGGTCTACCGCGACGAGGGCGGGCGCCTGCACACGATGTCGGCGCTCTGCCCGCACCTGAAGTGCGTTGTTCAATGGAATGGTCATGAGCGCACATGGGATTGCCCTTGCCACGGCAGCCGCTTTTCCGCCACCGGAGCGCTGCTGGAAGGCCCTGCCAGGCAGGGCCTCACACCAGAACAGTGATAGGTGCAGGTAGCCGCCGGAGCAGCGACCTCAGGCTTCGGCGGCCGCGTCCGCATGGCAGGGCATGCAGCGCTCCTTCTTGGACTTGATGTCTGCAGCGGTCTTCGCCAGTGCCTCGTAGCGCTGGCGTATCTCTTCAAGGTGGGCCGGCTCCATCGACTCCAGGTTCAACAGCTCCTGGTTGGCGTCCTTGCTGACACGGATCAGTTCATCCAGTTTGATGTGCAGCGCTGCGGTGTCGGCGTTCTGCGTATGCTGGATCAGGAACACCATCAGGAAGGTCACGATGGTCGTTCCCGTATTCACCACCAGCTGCCAGGTGTCATTGAAGTGGAAGGCCGGCCCGCTGGCAGCCCAGGTGATGATCACCCCCAGCGCTGCGACGAATGCCCCCAGGCTGCCGGACAATCGCGCCGTCGCGGCCGCGACACGGGCGAAACCGCGCCGGATCACTCGTCACCTCCCGCGGCCTCCTCATCCGTGCGACGGTCTGGCAGCCTGACCCGCTCCCCAAGGCGCTTGGCCTGCTCGTCCGGCGTGGGTGCAGCGACGAAGGGAGAGATCGGGTCGCTGGCGGGGAAGGTTTCCTGCAGCGCTTCGTCATGATTGCGGTGGTTGTGCAGCTTTGCCTGCAGCGGACTGACAGGATCGGGGCGCTGCGCCTCCGTGTCCGGATGGGGAAGGTCTTTCTGGTCGCGTTGCATGGTGCATCTCCAGGTTGATCACCACCTCGCAGGTGGTGGGCCCAGCATAGGAATGCGTTGTGGGCGCCCCCATCAAGGGCGGGGCAACGTGATGTCAAACCTTCAGGCAACGCGCATTAACAATCAGCAGGGCGGGGGAGCCCGGCGTCGGCCGCGGCGGCGCCACGCCATCACCTGGCCCACCACCGCCGTCAACAGCAGCATCGCATTGGTCACCACGAAGACCACGCTGCCCAGCATCGCGCTGTACACCGTGAACAGCGCAGATGCGGTCATCTGGCCTGCGAACAGCCACCTGGACACGGCTTCCGGGTTGGACGACTGCCACTGCTTCACCATCTGCCGGATCAAGGTTGCCATCAGTACCGCCGTGGCGGCCCAGCCAAGTACGTCGGGGTGCATGACGGCCTCCGGTGTGTGGGCACCCAACGCTAGCCCTTGGCTGGGCAAGGCCGTACGAACGGGAGGTGAAGACAACATCCCGCTTCCGGCGCCCTCACGCCATTCACTCCGCAGCGGCGACAATGGCCCCTCGGGCGCACCATGCGCGATCCGCCCACCGAATGCAGGAATGCTGAGATGTCCAACACCCCCTTTGGCGAATCGTCATGTGCTGCCGCAGCCAGCGGCTGCATCGAGGTCCGCGGTGCGCGCGAGCACAACCTGAAGAATGTTGATGTCTCCATTCCACGCAATGCACTGGTGGTGTTCTCCGGCGTGTCGGGGTCCGGCAAGTCCTCGTTGGCCTTCGGCACGGTCTTCGCCGAGGCGCAGCGGCGCTACTTCGAATCCGTCGCGCCGTACGCGCGTCGCCTGATCGACCAGGCCGGCGTGCCCGACGTGGATGCCATCGACGGCCTGCCGCCGGCGGTGGCCTTGCAGCAGCAGCGCGGCGCGAGCAATGCGCGCTCGTCGGTGGGCAGCGTGACCACGCTGTCCAGCCTGGTGCGCATGATGTACTCGCGAGCGGGGGCCTACCCGGCCCACCAGCCCATGCTGTACGCCGAAGACTTCTCGCCCAACACCCCACAGGGTGCCTGCAGCACCTGCCACGGCCTGGGGCACGTCTATGAGGTGACCGAAGCGCTGATGGTGCCGGACCCATCGCTGAGCATCCGCGAGCGCGCCATCGCCTCCTGGCCACCGGCCTGGCATGGCCAGAACCTGCGCGACATCCTGGTCACGCTGGGCTACGACATCGATGTGCCGTGGAAGAAGCTGCCGAAGAAGGACCGGGACTGGATCCTGTTCACCGAGGAAACCCCGACCGTGCCGGTCTATGCCGGGTTCACGCCCGCCGAGACCCGCGCCGCGCTCAAGCGCAAGCTCGAGCCCAGCTACATGGGCACGTACACCGGCGCACGCCGCTACGTGCTGCACACCTTTGCCAACACCCAGAGCGCGCTGATGCGCAAGCGTGTTTCCCGCTACATGGAGGGCCGGCTGTGCCCCGCCTGCCACGGAAAGCGCCTGAAGCCGGAAGCACTGTCGGTCACCTTCGCCGGCGTGGACATCGGCGAGTTCATGCGGCTGCCGCTGGACCAGCTGGCGGCCTTGCTCGAGCCCATCGCGCAGGGCGACTTCAGTGCACACAGCCACGGCGCGCGTACCAGCAGGCGTGCAACAACGCCCCGCGATCGCGCCAAGCGGGCAGCAAGTGGCCGCGCGACCCACGAGGGCGCCCCCGACGTGCGACTGACCTCGGCCCTGTCAGAGGAAAAGCGCCTGGCTGCACAGCGGCTGGCGGGCGGGGTCATGGCACGGGTACGGCAACTGCGCGAGCTCGGCCTGGGCTATCTCTCACTGGACCGCGCCACGCCCACACTATCGGCCGGCGAACTGCAGCGCCTGCGCCTGGCCACGCAGCTCAGCTCGCTGCTGTTCGGCGTGCTGTACGTGCTCGACGAACCCTCGGCCGGCCTGCATCCGGCCGACAGCCAGGCGCTGTACGACGCGCTGGAACGGCTGCGCAACGGCGGCAACTCGGTGTTCGTTGTTGAACATGATCTGGAGCTGATGCGCCGCGCGCAGTGGCTGGTGGATGTGGGCCCACAGGCAGGGGAACATGGCGGACGCGTTCTCTACAGTGGCGAGCCCGACGGCCTGCGCAACGTTCAGGATTCGCGCACGGCGCAGTACCTGTTCGACCGGGTGCCCGCACCGGCCAGCCGGCAGCGCAGCGTCAACAGCTGGCTGGCGCTGAAAGGCATCCACCGCCACAACCTGCACGGTGTGGATGCGCAGGTGCCGCTGGGGCTGCTGACTGCAGTGACCGGCATTTCCGGATCGGGCAAATCCAGCCTGATGGCGCAGGCGCTGCCTGAGCTGATGCTGCTGCACCTCGGGCATGAGACAGCAGACGACGGCGCCGACAGCGCGCCCACGGATGGACCCACCGTGATCGAAGCCACTCGGGGCCAGCTGGCCGGCGACGTGGACGCCATCCAGCGCGTGGTGCAGGTGGACCAGAAGCCCATCGGCCGCACGCCACGCTCCAACCTGGCTACCTACACGGGCCTGTTCGACCACGTGCGCAAGCTGTTCGCCGCGACACCCGACGCGCGCCGCCGCCGATTCGATGCGGGCCGCTTTTCGTTCAACGTGGCCAAGGGGCGATGCGAGACCTGCGAAGGCGAGGGTTTCGTCAGCGTCGAACTGCTGTTCATGCCCAGCGTCTATGCGCCGTGCCCCACCTGTCACGGCGCCCGCTACAACGAGGCCACGCTGAAGGTGCAGTGGAACGGCCGCAACATTGCCCAGGTCCTGCAGATGACGGTGGACCAGGCCCATGCGTTCTTCGCCGAAGAAGAGGCCATCGCCCGTCCGCTGCAGCTGCTGCAGGAGATCGGCCTGGGCTACCTGCGGCTGGGCCAGCCAGCCACCGAGCTTTCAGGGGGTGAGGCGCAACGCATCAAGCTGGCCACAGAGCTGCAGCGCAGCCAGCGCGGGCGCACGCTGTACGTGCTGGATGAGCCCACCACCGGGCTGCACGCAGCAGACGCGGACAGGCTGCTGGTGCAGCTTCAGCGGCTGGTGGACGCAGGCAACACGGTAGTGATGATCGAGCACGACATGCGTTCTGTCGCGCAGGCCGACTGGGTGATCGACGTCGGCCCGGGCGCTGGCGGCGCGGGCGGCACCATCGTGGCGGCTGGGACGCCGCATCAGGTGGCCCACGCCAAGGGCAGCAGGACGGCACCGTTCCTGGCATCCGAGCTGGGGCAGGGTGTGCGCGAGCGGAATCATCCGGCATGAGGCGCCTAGCCGCAGGACAGCAGCGTCCAGCAACGATCGGCAATCTCTGCCGCGCCAGGGTGGCCGCGCAGGCTTGATCGTTTCGCAAGGCGGCACTGCAGATCGTCCATCCAGGCTGACCGGGTACCGTGCGGATCTCTCACATAGATGTCGCAGGCAAGCCGGATGACCGGCGCCACTTCGTGCCGGAAACTCACCGCGGGCAACGCGCCCAGGTTGAACGCGGTTTCCCAGTGGGCCAGCTCGCGCTCCACATCGACAACGTGCTTGCTTCTTCCGCGGCTCACGGCGCCTACCCCTGTTCGAAACCTCACTGTACACGCTTGCTGCCGGGAGCCTGTTCATCACAACCGTTCATACAACGCGCTTGCCGGCACGTTCCCGTAACGGCAACAGGCCCACAGTCAATCGGCAGCACACTTGCTGCGACGGAGAATCGAAATGAACAGCGTCCCCGAACAGAACAGGAATGACCGCTCCAACGCTTCCGCTGAAGCAGAACAGCCCGTGCAGCAGGGGCAGGTCGAGGGGGGCGAGCCCAGCGCGGAGGAGCCTGGCCGGCAAGGCGAACAACAGCAGCAGGACAAGAAGGATCGTAGCGACTCGAATCCAACGGACCAAAAGAAAGGCGGTCCCGGCGGTGATACGCGTCGCTGAATAACAGGAGGAGCCGCGCGCCGCGCGGCTGCTTCCGCGCAGCAGACAGGGAGCGCGCATGTCCTCGCAAAGCCAGGCGATCAGCCTGATGACCAAGATCATGTACCAGTGCCGCCCGGAGAGAACGACGACGATGGCGCAATGCCGTTGCTGCGATGCGCCCAGTCCTGGCGGGATGGAGTGCGCACGGTGCCTGACCGGAAGGCTTGGCGAAACGATTCACAATCGTGGCGCAGCGTTCGGCTGGCTGGAGTCGTTCCGCAGGGTCCAGCAGGACGAAGCACACGTATTCGAATGCGCAAAGCGCGCCGATGCGGCATCTTCCTAGGCGTCGCATCCAGACCTGACATCGCGCAGGCGTATGCTCGGGTCATCCAGGAGCAACGCGATGACTTTTCCGATCTGCATCTACGATAGAACGGGCACGGGGCTCCGGCTGCCCACGGGGTGGTGGATCGACCTTCAGTCCAATCTGCCCGCGCTGGTGAACGGCGCCGCACGTATCGACCTTCCGCGCTCTTCGAAAGACGAGCATCCACGCTTGGATCCAGAGGTCCTGAGGGACCTCTTCCGGCGCATCGGGGGTTCGCAGTGGCTAGGTTGAATCCGGTGCGTTCCCTGGGAGTGCGCTGGCTGTTCTTCCGTCTTCGCAACGGCCAATCCATCAGTCCCGCCAGGTTGATGTCCGTCTGGTCCGAGGCTGCCGAATCCAATGAGTGCGCCGTGCGCCGCGAGATCATCGACGGCGCAGGCTACGTCTATGCCCTGTACGCGCCCAACAGCCTGCTTTCCCCCCGGCGTGTGGAGCTGCGCATGAGAGCGCTGCTGGAGGAGGCGGGCTACGCCTTCACGATGGGTAGCCTGGCAGGGCGTCACCCCGGCGACGGTTGAGGCGCGGCGCTGAGGCGCCGGCCGGACAGTCCATGTGTCGCTCTCATTCGGGGCCATCAGGCTCCAGAGGTTCGTCAGGTGCGGGATCGAAGAGCGCCAGCATCCGTTCCCGCCGGCACTGTTCGAGCCAGTGGTGCCATATCTCCACCTCGTCCATCAGCCCCGTGGCACCGCACGCGGGGCACGTGAGCGTCGTGCCCAATGGACTCGTCTTGATGCCCTCGTCCTGAGTCATTGATGAGCGCAAGCCGCAGCTCTTGCAGGTGGATCGCAATTGATCGAGGCGAACGATGGCCCCATTGCGCGCAAGAAGGGGCTGGATCGCGTGGATCCGGAAGGCATTGGGAGGATGCATGGCCGTGTCGTCTGGGGCTGGACACGGGAGCAAAGGATTCTGCGCCGGAGAAGAGCCGTGAGAGCGCAGTGTGCTTTGTTGGAGGTTAACCCTTCATCAAGGTGCACACCGCGCGCCATGATTGGCCTGAAATCCCACGGCCGCAATCGTGCACTGACGTGGACGCTGGCGCTCGTCCGGTGCCGGCCCTGCCTCTGGGCAGGAAGGGCTCCGCCATCACAACGGAGCCCCGTACACTCACTTTTCCTGCAGGAACGCCAGCAGGTCCTGGTTGACCTTGTCCTTGTGGGTGTCGGTCAGGCCGTGCGGCGCACCCGGGTAGACAATCAGCTTTGCGCCCTTGATGAGCTTCGCCGATTGGCGGCCTGAGATGTCGATCGGCACGATCTGGTCGTCGTCACCGTGGATCACCAGGGTGGGCACATGGAATTTCTTCAGGTCTGCGCGGAAATCGGTGGCCGAGAACGCAGCGATCGAGTCGTAGGTGTTCTTGTGGCCGCCCTGCATGCCCTGCGCCCACCACGCATCGATCAGCCCCTGCGACACCTTCGCGCCCGGGCGGTTGAAGCCGTAGAACGGGCCCGACGGAATGTCCTTGTACAGCTGCGCGCGGTTATCTATCTGTGCCTTGCGGACGCCATCGAACACTTCGATCGGCAGGCCGTTCGGGTTGTCGGCGGTCTTCAGCATGAACGGCGGCACCGAGCTGATCAGCACGGCCTTCTTCACCCGTCCAGTGCCGTGCCGGCCGATGTAGCGCGCCACTTCGCCGCCACCGGTGGAGAAGCCCACCAGGGTCACATCGTGCAGGTCCAGCGTATTGATCACCGTGGCCAGGTCATCAGCGTAGTGATCCATGTCGTTGCCATCCCACGGCTGGCTGGAGCGGCCGTGGCCGCGACGGTCATGGGCAATGACGCGGTAGCCGTGGTTGGCCAGGAAGATCATCTGCGATTCCCAGCTGTCCGAGTTCAACGGCCAGCCGTGGCTGAAGGTCACGACCGGGCCGTTCTTCGGGCCCCAGTCCTTGTAGTACAGCTGCACGCCATCGGCGGTGGTGATGTAGGTGGCGGTGCGCGCGATGCTGGTGACTGCCGCCGGCGTGGCCGGTTCGGCGGCCTGCGCGGACAGGCTGGCCTGGACCGAGAGGGCAAGGGCGGCAACGGCCAGGGTACGGGCGAAGGTGTTCATGCGGGAACTCTCATGGGTGGGTGGTGAGACGTACTTTGCGCCTGCAATCAGGCGTCCGGGTGATGAACTGTCCTGATTTCTTGATAGATCGTCTTGCACGGATGTGCGCACGCGAATCGCTCGCGATCGCCTGTTGACAAGGGAGAACGCTCATTCTACCTTGCAGCCATGAGCAAGGGCAGCACCGACACCCAACAGAAGATCCTGGCCACGGCCGAGGCGCTGATCTACCAGAACGGGATCCACGCCACCGGCATGGACCTGCTGGTGAAGACCTCGGGCGTGGCGCGAAAGAGCATCTACCGCCACTTCGAGAACAAGGACGACGTGGCCGCCGCCGCATTGAAGGCGCGCGATGTGCGATGGCTGGCCTGGTTCCGGCAGGAGTGCGATAAAGCGGACACCCCGGAAGCACGCATCCTCGGCTTGTTCACCGTGCTCAAGAACTGGTTCCAGTCCGAGGGCTATCGCGGGTGTGCGTTCATCAATACCGCCGGGGAGGTCGGCGACCCGGCCGATCCGATCCGGGAAATCGCGCGGAATCACAAGCAGAAGCTGCTCGATTACACGCTGGAACTTACCGAACAACTGGATGTGGAGCAGCCGGCGGATCTGGCCCGTCAGCTGCTGATCCTGATGGAAGGCGCCATCACCCTGTCGCGCGTGATGGGTGATTTCGACGCCGCAGACACCGCGAAGGATGTCGCGAAGCTGTTATTGGAACAGGCCAAGCGTTAGCGCCTGGGTACCCCAGATCCCTTGAAGCAACCCGTATATCCATTTCGATTGGAGGTTTCCCCGTGTCCGCTGAACAACCCCGTCCGCCGCTTCCTCCGTTCACCCTTGAATCGGCCACGCAGAAAGTGCGTCTTGCCGAGGATGGCTGGAACTCCCGCGATGCCGACAAGGTCTCGCTTGCCTATTCGCTCGACACCCAGTGGCGTAACCGTGCCGAATTCACCAACGGTCGGGAGGAAGCCCGGCAGTTCCTGGCACGCAAATGGAACAAGGAGCTCGAGTACCGCCTGATCAAGGAGCTCTGGGCCTTTACCGAAAACCGCATTGCGGTCCGCTACGCGTACGAATGGCACGACGACTCCGGCAACTGGTTCCGTTCCTATGGCAACGAAAACTGGGAATTCGGAGAGGATGGCCTGATGCAGCGCCGCTTCTCCTGTATCAACGACATGCCGATCAAGGAGAGCGACCGCAAGTTCCATTGGCCGCTGGGGCGTCGCCCGGATGATCACCCGGGGTTGTCGGAGCTGGGTATGTGATTCCCGCTGAGGCGCCATCCGAAGCACGCTCAGGTACGATGGGGCGGCCGGCATCCGCGCCGGCGGGGCAGGGGGCGCAATGGACATGCAGGCCGGGGGCGGATTCGAACCGCCAGCGAAGACCGATTCTCAGGAACTGGGATTGATGATCCTATTTAAGAGAGCCGGTCTTCTCTTGTGCCTGGCGGGCGCAGGGTCGGTTAATGCGCAGGTGCCGCCTCAACCGGACAGGCCGAAAGTTGAGCTTGACGGGTCGATCGCAACGGATGATGGCGCGGAGCTTGATGACAAGCAGCTACGCACGCTGGTCGGGCACGCAGATGCAGGCGACGCCGAGGCGGCGTTTCGACTTTCGCGCCACTTTGAGGGCAAAGGCGTGGCCGGCAACTCCCATATGTGGCTTGCCTATGCCGCAGCGCTGGGACACCCGATTGCACAGTACAACGTGTTCTTCATATTGAGGGACAAACAGGACTGTGAGTCATCCAGTGAGGCATGCGCATGGCTCAAGAGTGCCGCGCTGAAGGGAGTGAAGGCCGCGCATTCCGAACTTGAGCAGGCGGCACGCATGGCGTCTCTGCGATGTGCCAGCAAGCGAGAGGAAGAGAGAAGCCATCTACCTACGAGAGAAGCGAGCGTGGCAACTCAGTCAAGCCCGCCGTAGTTGGCCTGCAGGCTGGGAATGAGTCCGGGTGTCCATGAAAGGGCTGGATGCAGTCGATTTCTTCGGACTTGCTACAACATGTTCTTCTGGGCACTCAGGCTGACTGCCTTGGCAGGTTCGTACATTTCGCCGACTTCACAGATCTGTACCCCGCAGATGGGCATAGTGGCCCTTCGGTAGTGTGAGCGCGTCCATCCAGCCACGGGGTTTCCCCGAACGCCAGGAGGTCACTGTGCCAAGTTGTGATGAAGGAATGAAGTTGACGCGTCGCCAGGTGATCGCCGGCGGCGTCACGACCGTGGCGATGTCCGCCGCACCGGGGGCATCATCGCTCGCCGCCGAACTGGCGGCGCCCTCGCCGCCCAGGCCGCCGGTCATCAGCACGGTGGCCTTGACCGTCAACGGCGAGCGGCGGGAGCTTGAGCTCGACACCCGGACCACGCTGCTCGATGCCCTGCGCGAACATCTGAAGCTGACTGGAACGAAAAAGGGCTGCGACCACGGTCAATGCGGTGCCTGTACCGTGCTGGTCAACGGTGAGCGCATCAATGCCTGCCTCAGCCTGGCGGTACAGCACCAGGGCGATGCCATCACCACCATCGAAGGCCTCGGAACTCCCGATGACCTGCATCCGATGCAGGCCGCCTTCATCAAGCATGATGGCTACCAGTGCGGGTATTGCACGCCGGGGCAGATCTGTTCGGCGGTGGCGGTCCTGGACGAGATCAAGCGGGGTGTGCCCAGCCATGTACAGGCGGACGTCAGCGCACGGCCCCGGGCCACCAACATGGAAATGCGCGAACGCATGAGCGGCAACCTCTGCCGCTGCGGCGCCTATTCCAATATTGCCGAGGCGATGGCAGAGGTCGCTGGCGTCACCTCTGCAGGGAGGCGCGCATGAGGGCCTTCAGTTACGAACGCGCGAAATCCCCGGCCGAGGCCGCCAAGGCCGTCGCCGGTACCGAGGGCGCGAAGTTCCTGGCCGGAGGGACCAACCTGCTCGACCTGATGAAGCTGGAGGTCGAGACGCCAGCGCATCTGGTCGATGTGCAGGACATCGGCCTGGACAGGATTGAACCCACCGACGAGGGCGGCCTGCGCATCGGCACGCTGGTCACCAATACCGCACTGGCCTCGCATGAGCGCGTGCGCCGCGACTACGCGGTGCTGACCCGCGCGATCGTGGCAGGCGCCTCCGGGCAGCTGCGCAACAAAGCCACCACCGGCGGCAACCTGCTGCAGCGCACGCGCTGCCCATATTTCTACGACCCCAATCTGCCTTGCAACAAGCGCCTGCCCGGATCCGGCTGCGGCGCACTCGAGGGGTTCTCCCGGCAGATGGGCGTGATCGGCACCTCGGACAGCTGCATCGCGACCTATCCGGGCGACATGGCGGTGGCCCTGCGGGTGCTGGACGCCTCGATCCAGACCGTCAGGGGTGACGGCAGTACGCGCAGCATCCCGATTGCCGATTTCCATCGTTCCCCCGGCGACAGGCCGCAGCAGGACAACGTGCTGCAGCGCGGTGAGCTGATCACCCACGTCACGCTGCCAGAACCCTTGGGCGGTCGGCACGTGTACCACAAGGTACGTGACCGCGCGTCCTATGCGTTCGCACTGGTGTCGGTCGCCGCAGTCGTGCAGCGTGACGGCTCGGCGCGGTTCGCCTTCGGTGGGGTCGCGCCGAAGCCGTGGCGCGTCGAGGCGGCCGAACCGCTGCTGCGCGACGGCGTAAAGGCCGCGGCCCGGCAGGTGTTCGCCGGTGCCCGTCCGACGCGGGAGAACGCGTTCAAGATCGCGCTCGCCGAGCGCACTCTCGCAGCGGTGCTGGTGGAAGGAGAGCGCTGATGCCCCTTGAATTCAATGCCCCCGCCGGCGACAACCTGTTCGACAAGGCCAAGGTCGTCGGCAAGTCGACGCCGCGCATCGACGGTCCACGCAAGACCACCGGCACCGCCCCCTATGCCTACGAGCGCCATGACGTTGCGCCGAACCAGGCCTACGGCTACATCGTCGGTGCGGGCATCGGCAAGGGGCGCATCATTTCGATGGATGCCTCCCGCGCACGTGCCGCGCCCGGCGTATTGGCGGTCATCACCGCACCGGAAACCAAGCCGGTCGGCACATCGAACTGGAACAATGCGCCGCTGTTCGGCGGACCCGAAGTGGCTCACTACCACCAGGCCATCGCCTGCGTGGTAGCAGAGACCTTCGAGCAGGCCCGCGCCGCCGCGGCGCTGATCCGCACCCGCTACGAGCGCGGCAAGGGCCGCTTCGATTTCCCAGACTTGGCGCCGTCCGCGCCGCTGGCAAAGGGGCGCGGTGGCAAGCCCGACCGGCAGACGCTCGGCGATTTCGACACCGCTTACGCGAGCGCGGCGGTCAAGCTCGACGAGACCTACCACACCTCCGACGAAAGTCATTCGATGATGGAGCCGCACGCCACCATCGCCGCCTGGGAGGGCGACACGCTCACGCTATGGACGGCGAACCAGATGATCGACTGGGCCAGGCAGGGCATGGCGGCGATCCTCGGCATCGATCCTGCCAAGGTGCGCGTGGACTCGCCCTATATCGGCGGCGGCTTCGGCGGCAAGCTGTTCATCCGTGCCGACGCGGTGCTGGCCGCGCTGGCGGCCAAGCAGGTCGGGCGGCCGGTGAAGATCGCACTGCAGCGCCCGTTGGTGCCCAACAACACCACGCACCGGCACGCCACCCTCCAGCGCGTGCGGATCGGCTGCGGAAAGGATGGCCGGATCTCCGCCATCGCCCATGAGAACTGGTCGGGCAACATCAACGGCGAGGACGGCGAGAACGGCACCCTGCAGACGCCCAAGCTCTATGCAGGCGCCAACCGCCTGGTGGCCAATTACATCGCCACGCTCGACATGCCCGAAGGCAATGCGATGCGCGCACCGGGCGAAGCACCGGGCCACATGGCGCTGGAAGTGGCGATGGACGAAATGGCCGAGAAGCTGGGCCTCGACCCGATCGCGTTCCGCATCCTCAACGAGCCCGAGGTGGTACCCGGCGATCCGTCCAAGAAGTTCTCCGACCGCAACCTGGTGCGCTGCCTGCGCGAAGGCGCGGAGCGCTTCAACTGGAACAAGCGCAACCCCAGGCCGGCGCAGGTCAGGGAAGGGGACTGGCTGGTCGGCATGGGCGTGTCTGCGGGCTATCGCGGCGCACCGACAATGAAGTCGGCGGCGCGGGTCCGGCTTGACGGCCAGGGCGGGGTGATTGTGGAGACCGACATGACCGACATTGGCACCGGCTCCTACACGATCATCGCGCAGACGGCAGCCGAGACCATGGGCGTGCCGCTGGAGCGGGTCCAGGTAACCCTCGGCGACTCCCGTCATCCCGCCTCCGCCGGTTCCGGCGGCCAGTGGGGCGCGGCAAGCTCCACCGCGGGCGTGTACGCGGCGTGCGTCAGCCTGCGCCGCAAGGTGGGCGAAACTGGGCTTCGACGGCGACACCGCAGACTTCGCCAATGGCCGCATCCAGGTGGGTGGGCGGACCATCAAGCTGGCGGAGGCGGGCACACTGTCGGCGGAGGACGGCATTGCCTTCGGCGACTTCAAGCAAGGCTACGACGTCGGCACCTATGCAGGGCATTTCTGCGAGGTCGCCGTGCATGCCTACACGGGAGAGACGCGCATTCGTCGCATGCTTGCCGTATGCGATGGCGGCCGGATCCTCAATCCGCTGTCTGCACGCAGCCAGGTCATCGGGGGGATGGTGATGGGTGCGGGCGCGACCCTGATGGAGGAGCTGGTGGTCGACAAACGGCTTGGCTTGTTCATCAACCACGACCTGGCCGGCTACGAGGTTCCCGTGCACGCCGACATCCCGTACCAGGAGGTGGTCTTCCTCGACACGCTGGATCCGGTGATCTCGCCGATGAAGGCCAAGGGTGTGGGTGAACTGGGCATCTGTGGGGTCGGCGCCGCGATCGCCAATGCGGTCTACAACGCAACCGGCGTGCGCGTGCGCGACTATCCCATTACCCTGGACAAGCTGCTGCCCGGCTTGCCCGACGTGGGCTGACCCTTGCGCATGGACCGACCCGCAGCCTCGCCCACTCTGGAGGCCTCCGCCGCAGGCGGAGGGGAGCCCGGAGATCTTGCCGAGCACCTGTCGGCAGCGCCGGGCTTCCTCGCCGAAGGCAGCCCGCGCGGCGTACTCGAGGCGGCCTTGACGCGTGTGCGCGCGGGGGAGCACGCCGTGCTCGCGCTGGTGCTGGAAACCGATGGCTCCACTTACGCCGGTGCCGGCGACATGGTGCTGTTCTGCAACGGCGGCCAGGTCGCCTGGCTGAGCGGCGGATGCCTGGAACCCGCGCTCGCGCGTCGCGCGGAGCAGGTGAGCGCGGCAGGGCGGGTCGACTGGATCGAGATCGACACCCGCAGTGACGACGACCTGTTGAGTGGGTCTGCGCTCGGGTGCCGCGGCCGGCTGCGGATTGCGCTCCTGCCATTGCGTGCCATGGCCGGCATCGACGACGTGATCGAGGCTTGGTTGCGCGAGGGTGTGTCACTCCAGCGCGACCTTCGTACGTCGGGCCAGGTCGTTTTCCGCGCCGGCCATCGCGAGCAGGCGTGGCAGCTGCATCCGATGGAGGGTACGCAGCCCTTTGGCGAGGGCGCATGGCATTTGCCGTTGCCCCGGCTTCCGCGGGCCGTGGTGTTGGGGGGCGGTCCGGAAACGCCCTTCCTGGTTCCGTTGCTGCGGGGCCTGGGGTGGCGGGTCAGCGTGGCCGAACGGCGAGCGCGCTGGGCCTCAGCCGGGCAGTACGCCGATGTGCATCTTCAGACCAACCCTGCAGAGGCCCTTCATGGTGACCCGTGCGACGCGGCACTGGTGATGCATCACGATTTCGAACTGGACCGGGAGGCGCTGGTGGCCCTGGCTGATACCAAAGTTATGTTCATTGGACTGCTGGGTCCGCGGCGAAGGCGCGAGGACCTGTTCAAGCTGCTGACACCGGATCAGCGCCACCGCCTTTCCCCGAGACTTCGATCACCTGTCGGCCTGGACATCGGCGGCCGAGGGCCAGAGGCGATTTCGCTCAGCATCGCCGCGCAGCTGCAGCAATGGCGAAGCGCGCACGGCAGGTGACCGACGCGCATGCGGTCGTCGTGCTGGCTGCCGGCGGGAGCACCCGACTTGGCCAGCCCAAGCAGCTTCTGACCCGGCAGGGCGAGACCCTGGTACATCGCGTGGTGCGGTTGGCGCGCGAGCTCGCGCCAGCGCAGGTCCTGGTCGTGGTGGGCGCGAACGCACAGGCCGTGACATCCAGCATTGCCGGCCTGGATGCCACCCCGGTAACCAACCAGCACTGGGAACGCGGCCTGGCGAGCAGCCTGCAGGTTGCCAGCGCACACCTGCTGCCCACGGTGACTGCGGTGATGGTCGTGGCATGCGACCAGCCCGCAATCGAGCGCTCCCATCTGCAGGCGCTGCTTTCGGGTGCCCGCGCCTCGGCGTCAGGGTGCGCTGGCACCCGTCATGGAGGCGCGCTTGGCATTCCTGCAGTAGTGCCGCACGCATGGTTCAATCAAGTGGGTGCAAGCGGTGACCGCGGCTTCGGAGCGCGCCTGCGGCAACTTCCTGCCGATACGGTGCATGTCCTAAAGGCACCGGCACTGGGCCTGGATATCGATACGCCAGAAGATCTTGCACGTGCGCGCGATGCGGGCTGGATCGATGCCGGGAGGTGACCCGCATGATCACTGGGCCAATGCCTGTCGCGCAGGTGACTAGTGTGGGCCACATCGCGCGCCCTCAGGCACCTCTCCCCCGAACATCTGCAGCACCCGATCCAACAGAACAGGTTCCGGCACGTCAGCCAGTACCTGCTCCAGGTAATCCAACGGCTCCAACTGCCATTCGAGGAGCGCCCGCAACCGCATAACGGCAGGCGCCCGCTGCTTCGCGTCCAATGAGACCTGCAACAGCAGATGTTGCGAGCGCCTCTCCAGCCACAGCACGGGTATGCCTCGGCAATGAACCTGGAACTCGGCATCTCGGCGCCGCTCAACGAACTGGAAGCCCTGTAGTGGCCGATCCTCCACGAACTGCATGGCTTGGCGGCGCAACTGCAGAAAGCGATCGCCGGGGATGCTGTGGAAACCGATAGGCGAGGGCTTGGGCGGTGCCAGCCACTGCGTCTGTGCCGCAACCACCACCACAAGACAGAGCGCGGTGGCCGCCCAGCGCCACCAGGCCACTCAGCCCTCCGGATGCAGTCGGGTACTGGCGTGTGCGGTAAGGCCGATTCCGGCCATGATCAGCCCCTCCATCACGCGCGGGCCGACGTATTGCTCCAGCTCGCCGTTCTCGCGGGCACGCTGCGCGGCCAGCAGGATCTCCAACACCACGCGAAGCCCGGCCAGCGAGCAATCGGTATCCGCCAAGGCAATGCGCCGGCCCGGCATCTGGTGGCGCTCCGGCCAGGGCTGACCATCGGAGGCGACGCCAGAGCCGATGCTGTGCAGCAGGGCGATGAGGGTGTTCGGGTCCAGCGCAGGGCCATTCGCAGGCGCGTCGTGGATCGGGTGCGGGGCAGGGGAGTGGGGCTGGGTCATGGCGGGGCTCCTTGCGTGCATGCAGAAGCCGCCACCGATAAAGGTGGCGGACGATGCGAGGTTCGAAACCCGGTCTACGCTAAACCGGCAGGCGCAAGGCCTCCACGCACCGCCCGCCATAGCAGGCCGACGGATTGCCAGCCGGCACCACCTGATGGGTGATGCCGGCTGGCAAGCGTTTACTTCAGCGTAGAACCGGGGTTTCGAATCCCGGCCACCTGTTCAAGGTGGCACGGCAAGGAATACGCCCGGTTGTGCGCGATGCCAATGCAGTAGGGCTGATGACGTCACTACTTTCAACATTTTCAGAATCGTTGCATACGACGAAACCAAGCTGGAGCCTTGCGCTGCAACGCTATCGGCCATGTCGGTGGTGCAGCTCTGCGCGCTGTCGGCATCCGCCCGGTGGGGCTGTGAGCAAGGCAGATGCGACATGCCTGTCCAGCAATGCGCTTCCGATTGCGTGTGACGCGTCACGTTAATACGTGAAATCTGCGAAATAAGGCGCTGCATGTCACCATGTGGCGAATCATCTGCACAATGCCCCTTGGTACCTCATGGACGCATCCGCCCAAAAAGGTTTTCATGTCTGGCATGACTGACGGGCAGCAACTACGCAACGCGCAATGGGGCAAGGTGTCGCGCCTGTTCAAGCCTGCGATGATCATTAGCGCGGCGCTGGCGGCAAGCGCAGAAACGCTCTATCGCACAGGGGTATACCCGCGAGCCATCTTCGAGGCGGGCAGCGCTGATTCTCGAACCTGGTTGTATGTGGCATTGATGTACCTGATCGCCTTTCCAGTACTGTTTCTTTGGATGAGGCGACTGCTCGCAGGCTATCCCATGCCATGGAACCCGCCACTCAAGCGCTGGTTGCTGGGCGCGTTCTCCCTGATCCTCTGCAGCGGAATGATCATGCTGCCGGTCATCGTGCTGACTGTTGGAGGCAGCGCTGCAGGTCGCGGCAAAGGGCTGTATCAGGTGTTCACCGGCAGCCTATTCGGCACATTCCTTGTGGGAACGGTGCTCGCCTACGCAGCGGCCCTGGGGGCATGGCTGCTGTTTATCGGAACCCCCAAGCTGCTCTTCCCCAGGCCGGGCTCGCGCTAGGCCCGCTGCGATAGTTCCCTGGAAGTGCAGGTGTTCGAGCCCGCCACCTGCTGCCGGGTCGTCAGTGGCCCTTCAACGCCGCCTTGGTTCGCTCCAGCCATGCGGCATTGTGGCTGCGCGCGTGGCGCGACCAGTGCTGGGCATCGTCGATGATGCTGGCGAACAGGCTGCGGGCTTGCTCGCGATCGTCGGGTTGCGGCTGCGCCATCAGCCATTCGGCGTAGAGGCAGCGGGCGGCCGCGTCGTTCCCGCATTCCACGGCGCGCTCGAACGCGGCGCGAGTGCCGGGCGCCTGGGTAGCTGCCAGTGCCTGCGCGTACAGCAGGGTCTGTTCCGGCTTGCGGCGCACATCCGGGTGGCGGGCGAACAGGCCGTCCAGCGTCTCCACCGCAAGCGCAGCGTGCCCGGATTCGAGGCGGGCACGGGCAAGGCCGGTCAGGATGTAGGGGTCGTCGCCCAGCGGCGAGCTGGCTGCCTGCTCAAGCAGGGTTCTGGCTTCCTCGGCCTGGCCGGCATCCAGCAGCGTCATGCCCAGCCGAACCCGATTCTGCACGGTGGGCGTGCGCGCCAGTTCGGCACGGGCGTTGCGAAGGTCCTGGCCCGGGTCCATGAGCTGCTTGGCGGAGCGGACGACCTGCCGGGCGCCGCGCGAGTGGCGGACTTCAGGGAAGTAGATCGCCAGGAAGTAGACGACGCTGCCGAGCAGCGGGAACGAGAAGAGCAGGATGAGCCAGTAGAGGCTCTGCCCCGAGCGGATGGCGTGCACCGCGAAGTAGATGGCCGCCAGTACGTGGAGTCCGATTCCGATATAGGGCATGTGTGCCGCCTCGTCCTTGTGAGGGGTGGAACTATAGTCGGGGAGGGGTAGGGCGCCAATGGAGTGGCAGCGATCGAGCGTGACGCGTCACGTTAATAGGATGAGTTCTGCAGGGTCGAGCGCTGCATGCCACTATGTGGCGGGGCTGCATTGACGGAAGGGGATACATGGAACGTACGCAGAAGACGCTAACCATGGCCGATGTTGCTGGGTGGGGTTCGGCGCTGGTTACGTTTGGCTTGGTGCAAGGGGCTTTCTATCTGAAGGCTTACTGGGGTCACTTCGGCCTGGATCCTTTTCAGTTTGTTGCGGTGAGTGAGCTTGCACTGGCAGGGCTTGCGGGGATCGGCATGGTGTTGTTCCTTATTCTGATTGCGCTGCTGTTTGGAGGGTGGGTTGAGGGGAAGGTGACAGCGACGCCGTCCCAAGCCAATCTGCTGATGTGGCTGACCCTGGCTCTTTGTCTTGTTGGAATGGGTGCCTTGCTTTGGTGGACCAATGCCTGGCCCGTTTTGATAGGTGTGGCGCTGACGGGCATATGTGCAGTGGCAGTACGCCTGTCCCCAGTGTTGCCGGCCACCGTGAAGGACTCGCCGTGGCTGGTCTATGCGCTCGTGATGATTGTCTATGTCCCGATCTCGTCAAACTGGCTTGGCTTCGAGCGCGCCAAGGCGATTACTTCTGGCGGCAGCAAGTACACGGTCAATGTGACTATTGATGAGAAGGTGCAAGGCGGCCTGGGCCTAGTGGGGCGTTTGGGTGATAGCTATGTACTTTGGGACCCGGTACAGAAAGCTGCAGTTCTTATGCCAGTGGACGACGTGAGTAGGCTGGAGATTGCGCAAAAATCCGTTCTGCCTGCCAAACCAGTTCAGTCGCGATAAGGGCTCGTTATCGCTGACAGCCGCAATGCCGCTGTTTGCCCCGATCATCGGCTCTCACTGGTCATTGCGGCGAGCCGGCTCGTTCGGCAACACGTGATGACATTCATCGAGCCGAGCATTGCTGACGGCTTGGCGCGCGCCGCAATGATTGCAAGTCAGAACTGTGCCGCCGGGTATCTTTCCCAGGACATCCCCGCTGAGGTCGGTAATCCCGCCGCAGGCTGTGCAACGCATAGAGATTTGTCGCACATGGACGATGTTGCCGTGCTCATCCCGGACAGGGACCAGCGCAAGCACATAAAACTGACCGGTGTTGGGCATGTCCGTGGTTCGATAGCGTTGACGACGCCATCGTTGCTGCATTTGCTGGCTTCAGAGCGTGACGTGGCGTAGCGACTGGCGCGCACATTCCTGAACATGTCAGGATCGGCATCTCACTTTGGAACAATCGAGAGAGCTACATCATTCATATTTGCTAACGTGCATCGACCATATGGAGAGGGAGCGCGCGATGCCCATTAGGGCGGTGGTGTATGTCAGCGAAGCTTCGAATGCTCTGATGGGAGACAAGCTAGGGTTGCGGGGGAGCAAGCTGGACGATCTCGTGGACGACGCAGCCCGCTTCAATCGAGACGCCGGCGTCAGCGGCATTCTTCTTTTTGACGGCGAGCGCTTCCTTCAATACTTGGAAGGGCCGTCAGACGGGCTAGATGTTGCATATTCGCGCGTCCTTGGAGCCTCTAGCCACCATCATGTCCTGGAGCTGCAGAGAAGCGCGGTCTCCGATCGCCGGCTTCCGTTCTGGCCGATGAAATGGCTCCCCGTAGAGCCAAGCGAGCTGACTTCAACCGCGCTCGGCGATTGGGCCGGATTCAAGAGGCGAGGCGACGGCGAGGCCATGAACGCGACAGCGATGGATCGGTTGCTCCTGTTGGTCTCCCGAGGCGCTGCGCTTGACGGAAGCTACGGCGTGCGGCACTCATCCTAGGTCCCCCGGCGGCAATCCACTTGCTCATGAATGGCCGTGGTGAGCTGGCGAAATCGGTAGGGCTTGGGAAGAAAACGGACGTTTTCAGGAAGCACTGGCAACTGAGACCGCTGAAGCCCTGACGAAATCACTACCTTCGCCAGCGGTTGGGACAAAGCCGCTTCAACCGCCACGTCCAAGCCGGTCGCAGAGCCTGGCATGCTGTAGTCCGTCACAACGATGGTGAACTTCCCCTCGCCGCGAAGGTGTGCAATTGCCTCAATTCCCGTGCTGGCGGTGGTGACATCGAAACCCTGGGCACTGAGGGCGTCGGCAACCACTGCGCGGAGATCTTCTTCATCTTCTACGAAAAGAACATGGATCGGCATTTCAATGGACTCGAATAGGGAAAAAAAGACTAACCCGGGTTCCTTTCCCGACTTCGCTGATCAATTCGGTGTAGCCCCCCGACTGGCTCGTGAACCCAAATACTTGGCTTAGCCCCAATCCACTTCCTTTGCCGATGGACTTGGTGGTGAAGAACGGCTCGAAAACCCGTTCCTGCACTTCCTTGGGAATGCCCTCGCCATCGTCGCAGACCGTGATGCAGGCGTAATCTAGCGGGCCATTCATGGGGGTGGATGGGCTCTGCAGAGAGCGAATTGCCGCTGACACAGTGATCTGTCCACCCTGAGGCATGGCATCGCGGCTGTTGCATACCAAGTTCAGGATGGCGGCCTCCAGCTGGGCCTTATCAAGCTCAATCTCCACATCTTCGTCGGGCAATTGGATGGCCACGTCAACGTGGTCGCCAGCCGCGCGTTTAAGCATGCCCTCGAACTCATGCAGAAGCCTTCCCAGCCGGACCTTCTCCGGGACCAGGGTCTGCCCCTTGCCAAAGGTCAGCAGCTGACGCGTCAATAGTGTTCCCCGTTCGCCCGCACGCTGGGCGGTGTCAATGAGCGCCGCGGCTGCAGGGTTATCCACGTGGATACTGACCATGTCCAGACAGTTGGCGATGATCGTGAGTAGGTTGTTGAAGTCGTGCGCCAACCCCAGCGTGAACTTGCCAATCGCTTCCATCTTTTGCGCTTGAAACAGTTCGCGCTGCGCATCAAGCAGTTGCTCTTGAGCCTGATGGAGTTCGGTAATGTCACGCGTGATCTTGGCGAATCCGACGAGATCACCGTCGACCCAAATAGGGTCAATGACCACGCTCGCGCGGAACGGCGTTCCATCTTGGCGCAAGCGCCAGCCTTCGCAGACGTATCGTCCTTCTTCAGCGGCAACGCGCAAATTGCGTTGTGGAAACCCCGCTTCCGCCTCCTCTGGAAGATAGAACCTAGAGAAGTGGGACCCTACAACATCAGCTGCGGTATAGCCCTTGATCCGCTGCCCTCCGGTGTTCCACGTCCGGATGAAGCCGGCGGTGTCCAGCATATAAATCGCGTAGTCCGTGACCGAGTTCACCAGAAGGCTGAACTGCCTGGACTCATCGCTAAGAGCATCTGTAGAGCGTTGCTGGCTGATCATGGGTCATCCTCGTGGCGAGCCACCGGAGGCGACAGGTGGGGCAGTGTAGGAAGGGCCCACCGTTTGGGCGTTACGAAACCTTCACATCCGCTGCGTTGAGCCGTCGAGACTCGCTAATGCAGACGATGTGGCTTGTTCAGCAAGGATGGGTGATGGTGGGCGGGACGCGAGCGATGCAGGTCATGGAACAAAGATTGATGACGCTGGGGTATCAAGTTGGCGTAGCGCTGGAGAGCATTCAGGACGAGCCACGCCGGATCAAGGACAAGCGAATGTGCCGAATGTGGGGTCAGGACTCGTGTCGACCGTATTGCCGTCCCCAGTATGCTTCGCTACTGCTTGGGTCCAAGCACCCCGTGCGCATCACGCAGTGCGTCCGAGCGTCGGGGTCTGCGCTGACCGCGATGTAGCTCAATGCTTCAGCGAGCATCCGGAGAAACTGCTCCTCGGAGTAGAGCGCTGCCCATTCCGGTAGCTTCTCCTCAAGCTGAGCGATCATCAAATCAATTTCGAGACGGGTACTCATGTGGGGTTGCCCTCCTGCATCCCACACTAAGAGCCATCGCATTGCGTCTGGTCTCCAAGTTGGGGTCCCGTTCTCACGCCGGCTCTACTCTGCGCTCACCAGTTTTCTGCGAACCCAGTGGGAGAGGGAGCGAAGGTGAGCTGCGCGTCCGACGCCGTGAAATCCCTTTTCGCTCCGTCGCCACTCGTTCTACACGGGCGGCCGACGGTGTAGGCGTCAGATAGGGTCACCTGGAACGACTCTTTCCCTCAGATGGATGCCCATGACAAACGACGCCGTTGCTCCCAATCCTGTAGACGCCGTCGTGATCGGTGGAAGTTTCGCTGGGATGTCCGCCGCGCTTCAGCTTGCTCGGGCCTGTCGATCAGTGGTGATCATTGATCATGGGCTGCCAAGGAACCGCGCCGCCAGCCGAGCCCATGGCTGCCTCGGTTGGGATGGATGCGCCCCGGCCGATCTTTTGACAACCGCTCGGCGGCAACTTCAAGCCTACAGCCGCGTGCGCTGGATCGCCGCCGAGGCGGTGGGTGCGCAGGGCTCTGCCCGGACCGGATTCAAGGTCACCTGTGCCTCTGGGAGAACAGTGTCCGCACATCGATTGGTGCTGGCCCACGGGGTCGTGGACCAGCTCCCGGAAATCCCCGGCTTGGAAGAGCGCTGGGGAAAGAGCGTCCTCCATTGCCCTTACTGCCACGGCTACGAGATCTGCGGAGGGTCGCTTGGGCTTCTGGTCGCCGCAGACGACGATGCGTTGGCGCATGCCAAGGCATTGCAGCAATGGGGGAAAATCATGATCTTCCACCGGGGAGATCGGACGGAGCAGGCATTGAACGCTCTGGAGAATCAGCTTAACGGCATTGATGCGGCCTTGGAGCGAACACCGTTGGTCGGCGTTTCTGGAGAAGCCACGGCGGACCTGGTCGACGGACGCCGGCTAAAGCTACGGGCCCTCTTTTTACACCCCGAAACGAAACTATGCTCCCCGATCGCACACCAACTGGGGTGTGAAACCGAATCTGTTGGCTGCATTTCAACGGACTCGGCGAAGCAGACCACCGTGGAAGGAGTGTTCGCCTGCGGGGACGCAGCCCGGTTCGCAGGCAACATCGCCCTGGCCATCGGAGAAGGCGCGCTCGCTGGCGTGGCGGCGCATCGCTCGTTGTTGGGGCTGCTTGACTAAGCAAGCACGGGCGTTCGCCATGCCTTCACGGTGGCGTCGCCTTGCTGCCATGGGCGCCTCGTTAGGGTGGAGGTCCATTACCCCACTTCCTCGCCACCCTATTCGGCCTGGCCGAGCTTGACCTGCTCGGCCACAGGGTGCTGCTGGCCACCGTCCCGGCGCAGACGGAACCGTTGCCACCTTTGCGGCTGATCGCGCAGGTGCATCGATTGGCGGAAAAGGCCGGCTTGAGGGTCATTCTCGTGCTCTCCGGCGTTTCGCCCTACATTCGCTCCAAGCTCATCGAGTCTCGGGTGGATTTCGTTGTGCCTGGTAGCCAACTGTTCGCTCCGAGCTTCCTGATGAGCTTACGCGAGCGCGATTCGTCTCCAAGGGTGCTCACATCCGCTGGGGAGCGGTTGAGCCATCCGGCACAAGCGGTTCTGATCGCGGCCCTGTTGCGGCCCGACTTGGAGGAGCGCGGCATCCCTGGCAGCGTCCCGTGGGTGCCGCTCGACCTGGCGCGCGAGGCAGGCTACTCACGCATGACTGCCTCGCGGGTCGCCCGTGAACTGGTGGCGGCTAACCTCGTCAGCGCCCAGCGCGAGGGGCGGGAGACGAAGCTACGGTTCTTGAAAGCGCGCCGCTCCTTGTGGGCGGTCGCGCTGCCGCGGCTGCGCTCGCCGGTGCTGCGCACCACTTGCATCGGCAAAAGTGGCTTGGACATGCTGCTGGCCGATCATTGTCGTGCTGCGGGAGAAACCGGCCTGTCCGTTCTCACCGAACTGGCGGCGCCATCGCGTCCGATCGCTGCGATCGGACGAGACTGCTTCCGTCGGCATCCGGAGCCGGAATGGTTTCCCGTGGCCGGCGAGGGCTATGCAGACGTGCAGCATTGGGCGTACTCCACCCGCCTGGGTGGCGCGGGCACCGTCGTGGACCCGTTGTCGCTGTACCTGTCCTTGCAGGGACAGGGCGACCCGAGGCTGAACGGCGCGCTGCGGGACCTGCTCGATGAGGTCTTCGTCTGATCGCAGGCGCGCGGGAGCTCGGCGAGTGGTGCCTGAACTCCGGTACCAGTCCGCGGTCATCGGGGCCGTTGCGCTGGCCGTCGTAACGCAGGAAGCGAAGCGGCAAGTGGGGCCACGAAGGAACTGGAACGTGGTGCTGAGCGTGGAGGCGCTGACGCTTGCGTTCGGCCAGCGGTTCTCGGGGGGATATCGAGGCAGCGGCTACGAGGTGCGCCAGCCCTCGGACCGACACTCAACGTTCTATCGCTTCCGGCGGCCTGCGCCCAGAAACTGCAGGAGTGGCCGACGGGTCGTTTCGACCTGATCGTCTGCAGCGGGATGGACGACTAACCCGGGCCGGATGCCCTGCTCGAACTGCGTGACGGTGCGCATGGGGCGACGAAGGACGGTAGCCTGCTGGTGGCTTGCCAATGGCTGCCCATCCTTCAAGTAGCAATGCCTTGGGCGCATGCGCTGGCTAGGATTGTGCCGCGCTGAATCTGCTTCTGGCCGGCAGACGATCACCCTCGAAGTCGCAGGGCTAGGACAACTGATCTCAATCATGGAGGGATAGATGTGGCCTAACCCTTAACAACTCCGTGAGGGCGGCTTACATCGCATCCACAGTGATGCCATGAAGGATCATTGAAGCATGCTGGGACGCAAGTTTGTCCAGCGCAGGTGCATGCGGACTCGAGGTCCCGAACAGCTCGTGGAACAGCACACCCATTACGATCGGAGCCATGATTGAAAAGGCCATGAGATTTGAGTCGCCGGCGCGGACGGTCCCCTTGGCCTGCGCCCGCTCGACAGCGCTTGCCACCAGCCGGATCATGCGAGATGCAACTTCGTCATGCCAGATCCTCGCAAGCTCAGGAAACATTCGGCTCTCCGATAGCACCATTCGCAATGCTGCAGACAAGCGGGCATCGCCACCTGATGAGACCGCTCGCTGGAGGAGCGTCGGGATTAGCTCCTCAATCGACCCGTCGAAGGTCGCCTGTGCCGTCTCAAGGCCTTCCAGATTTGTGGAGATCAACTGGCGCGCTGCGGCTCGAAACAGCTCTTCCTTGGTTTCAAAGTAGAGGTAGATCGTGCCCTTCGCGACTCGTGCGCGCTTCGCGATATCAGAGAGCTTTGCGGCAGCAAAGCCGTTCTCAAGGAAAACATCTACCGCAGCGTCTACAATCTCGAGCGGCCGCGCCTCCTTGCGACGACTCCACTTAGGTTGCATCTCGCTCACGTGCTCAATCTCTTGCCCATGCGGGAATCCCAATAGCGCTGCAGCTCGTCTAGGGACTGCGTTGGCTGTGCCAATCCCACCCAAGTGTCAGGCCGCAGAACGTAGACAGCGTCCTGCTGACGTCCAGCGCGGCCATGTTCTTCGTGCCAGGTAAACTCGCGAAGAGCCATGCCGCGGCTGTCGCACCAGCCCTTTAGTTCAGTACTGGCTCGTCCATAGACATGGACCTGCCAGCCGATTTGCTCTGAGATCGCGTAGTTGTCCTCACCACGCGTCTTCACCCAGGGCAGGCGATCGCCGCCTTCAATCTTTCCAGCCTTGCCCTGGCTCAAGGGGCTATGCGATCTACAGCATCATCATGATCAACGTTGTCTTCCACGTGATCCCGCTGATTCTCGGGGTCGGCTACGGCGCGGGAACGCTAACTGCGATCATCATCTTCATCCCCCTCTGCGCTTGGATGATCTACACATCCTTTGGCGCGGGTCGTATGAGCTATCGAGCACTAGCCCTTTTGGTTGGTGCGGGAGTGTTGTTCCATGCCCTACTCACTATTCCGATGATTCTCCTGCTGCAAGGTGCAATCTCAGAGACGTCCGTAGTCATGATTCAGGTAGCCAACCCCTTTGTGCTGATGGTCATCTTGTCGGCGGCGGAGCGCTCGCGCTTGAGCATGCCGGCAAGGCAGCGTCGGCCAAGTGCCTCTCGCTAGCTCGAGTCTTCTTCGGCGCCTAGTCAGACCTCCCATCCCGTCTCGCTCACGCAGCCGCTTCGGTGACCCCTGGCGGACAAGGCGGAGCAACTTTAATGGTGCCTGTCCCCGCCTGTGTTGAGGCGGGGTAGCAGCTTGCAATGGCGTTAGGGATTCTCGATGGGAGCCAGATCATTTGCCCCTATTGCTCGATGGAGGAGGGGGCTGGCTCGCTCCTATTGAGCCGACGCCTTGCCCGGGCCTTTGTATCTGCTCAGCCAATAGCTGTAAGGCGTGGGTAGCACGCTGGCTGGGAGCTCCTGGCCAAGCGCAATGGCCATTTGGTACGGATAGTGCGGATTGGATAGGTGGGCCCGCCCGATCATCACTAGGTCAACCTGACAGTCCGCTACAACGCGCTCGGCAGTCTGTGGATCATCGATGCACCAACCTGTGGCCACCGGAAGCCCAGTTTCATTAGCAAATCGCTCAGCAAGGGGTGCCAGGAACGCCTGTGTACCCCATGGGACGCGGCCACCAAGAGCACTGAAGCCAATGCTCACGTTGAGCAGATCAAGCCCCAACTCTCGCATTTCTTTGCCAATCTCAATGGAGTCGACCAGTGCTTGGCCATCGCGCGAGTTGTACTCCACAACTCCAAAGCGCGCGGTCAGCGGCAGATGCTCGGGCCAAACCTTACGGACGGCCGCCAATGTCTCCAGCAGGAAGCGTGCTCTGTTCTCCGCACCGCCACCGTAGCGATCCTCCCGCTTGTTGCTGTCGGGGCTGAAGAAGCTCTGCGCCAGATAGCCATGAGCGAAGTGAAGCTCCAGCCATTCAAATCCTGCAGCAAGCGCACGCTTGGCTGCAGCGACGAAATCCGCTTGAACGCGATGAATGTCCTCAACCGTCATCTCGTTGGGAACTCTATCGAGCGAGCCGCCAAAGGCGATCGGCGAGGGACCAAGGATCGCCCATCCTGCGGGATCATCGGCTGCGATGTGGTCATCGCCTTGCCATGGCCGATTTGCACTAGCCTTGCGCCCTGCGTGGCCGATCTGGATGCCAGCTACGGCACCGCCTTGCTTGATGGCAGAAGCGATGGCTGCCATTCCTGGAATTTGCTCATCACCCCACAGGCCAGCACATCCCGGGGTGATGCGTCCTTCCGGAGACACGGCGGTAGCCTCGACAATCACGAGCCCAGCGCCTCCGCGCGCAAGCGCGGCATAGTGGCTGAGATGCCAATCGTTGATACGGCCGTCCTCCGCACTGTACTGGCACATGGGCGGCACCGCGATACGATTCTTAAGAGTGACACCTTTGAGCTCGAATGGGCTAAACAGGGCAGACATAAACGGGGCTTTGGGGAGAGCAAGAGGAGCAAGCACGGGGATTTACTCCGGCTTAGGACGTTGACTTGGCGGCTCGAGCTGCTTCCACCAGGCCGTCCAGCCAATCCTGGTGACCATTGATCATTGGATTCGGCTTGGCCAGACGCAGGGCTTCTGCAGGCTGTCCCTTCTGCGTCTCCTGCGTGAGGATCCGCACTCGGCCACCATCAAGGTCTTCGACAATCCACGCATGATGAACGTCAAGTCGATCGGCAGACCCGGGCTCACCGGCCCAGCCATGCCAAGCGATCCGGCCCGGACCCTCGGAGGTAGGAGCCTCATGCTCGACGCATTGAGCCTCCACGGGGAAGCCAAAGGTTTCAAAGTAGAATCGATCCCCGTTTCGCAACAGAGGGCCGGCGCCATCGTGGAAGCGCACATTGGCTGAATTTCCGTAGTAGGTCGGCCACAGACGTGGCTCTTCAAGCAACGGCCAAACATCAGCTGCGGCAAGGCCGAGGACGATCAGCTCATTCGAGACAAAGTTTTCGGTGTAACCAGGAAGGTAGCCTTCCGGCCAACGAATGCCGTTCATTTTCATCATATGCTCCTTAGGGCTAGCGGCGCGGCTCGCCGATGAATCGTTAAAATTACGTTCGCCAGCTTCTAACTTGCAGACCTCTGACTTCTACAGCCGAGACACTTGCTCCGTACCGTCGTGTCTCAGTTTGGCGAGGACTGCCTGGCAGTCGAAAGCTGGCTGAGGGTGTGCGTGGAGCTAGACGTACGCGCCAGCTGAATACGTAAGCTCGTAGCTGTGGCTGTAGATCTCCAGGATGTTGCCCAGCGGATCCTCCATGTAAACCATCCGATAGGGCTTCTCCCCTGGGAAGTACTCTCGAACCGGCATTCGCTGCTTTCCACCAGCTGCCACAATCCGAGCGGCCAGGCCTTCAACGTCCGGATCCTGAATACAGAAGTGGAAGACGCCCGACTTCCAGTACTCGAAGTTGTTCGCGGGACGCTCGGCGTTATTGAACTGGAAGATTTCGACTCCAACCCGGTCACCAGTGGATAGATGTGCAATGCGGAAGCTGCCCCATCCAGGCCCAAACACATCCGTGCACATCACGCCAATTGCGCTTTCGTCTTCAGCAATCCTGGTCGGCGGCATGACGAGGTACCAGCCCAAGACTTCTGTATAGAAGGAAACCGCGGCATCGAGATCGGTAACAGACAGGCCGATGTGGGAGAAGGCGCGAGGGTAGGGAGGGGGTAGGGCAGGCACGGCACACCACTGAAGAGAGGGGTAGCCGCAAGATTAGACCCTGCAACTCAACCATGATCTGATCCATTTTTATCAGATTGATAAAATATTCTTATGCTGAATGAGCATTGGCTCCGATCCTTTCGGGCTATCGCAGAGGTCGGGAGCTTTACCAGGGCCGCAGGCCAGCTGCAGCTCACCCAGGCTGCGGTCAGTCAGCATGTACGTCATCTTGAGCAACAGCTGGGTGCCCTGTTTCTGCGCAGACCACGATTTATTGAGCTGACGCCGGCGGGAATGGCTCTATTGCAGTACTGCCAAGAGATGGATTCGGCCGATCGCCGGCTTCAAGCCAAGCTCGCGAGCGCGGACAGCGATCAGGGGGAGTTTGCGCTGATAACCCCCGGGAGTGTTGGCCTTGCTCTTTACCCGGTGTTGCTGGACTTCCAGCGCACCCATCCCGGCTTGATCATTCGTCATCGCTTCTCGCCGGACCCAGAAATCCTATCGGCGGTACTGGAGAAGAAGTACGAGGTGGGTCTACTTGCACTTCGGCCGGATGACCCTCGGCTGCGGGCTGAGCCCTTCACCGAGGAGGCGCTTGAGCTGGTAGTTCCGAGAGGTGCCTGCGCGGACAGCTGGGCGGATCTTCAAAAGTTGGGTTTCGTTGATCATCCAGATGGCCAGGCTATGGCCACCCGCCTTCTCGCCCGCAAGTTCCCAGGAAATCCAGGCGTACGCGCGCTTCCTATACACGGCTTCACCAATCAGGTTGCGCTCATCCTTGAGCCGGTATCGCTCGGGCTGGGATTCACTGTCATTCCGCGACACGCCCGTGAATCCTTCGCTCGGCAAGACGCAATTGAGGTGGTTGACTGTGGATCTCCGGTGGTTGACACCCTCTGGATGATCCATCGATCCGAATGGCCACTGTCTGGGCCAGCTAAATGGTTGACCCAACAGCTTCGAGGCCTGCCTCGATTCAGCGGGAGGAGGGCTCCACCTCTCGCTGGAGCGGACTGAGGCCCCTTCTATACTGGTCTGGGGTCCGGCCAGAGTGTCGCTTGAACATCTCACTGAAAGACGTTGAGTTTGCATAGCCCAGATCGTCTGCAATCTGCGTAATTGATCGGTCTGAACCCAAGGCATCAATTGCCCTCAGAAAACGAAGCCGACTGCGCCACTCTCCGAACCCCATCCCTAGCTCGCGCTTTGCCAAGCGCTCAAGTGATCGAACACTAATGTGGTGGCGCTCTGCGACCTCAAGTGCCGACGGAGAGTCCTGAAGGGAGGTCTCGGCATAGCTCAGAATCCGCTTTAGCACGTCACCGCTGGCCAGCGGCAGGAAGCTCGACATCACCGGCGCGGCCAGAATCAGGTCAAGGGCGACCGCGGAGAGTCGCCGGTCTTCTGGCTTAACGGCCTCGCCGATGTCACGACGGGCCAGTTCGTCCAAGATCTCCCTAAGCAACGAGCTAACCGCTAACGCAGTCGGAATGCTGGGCATCTGCGCCGACGCGCCGACCGAAAGGTATGCGGATCGATAAGCAACCGCACCACGGTTTCGGGATGAGTGGTGAACACCAGGCGGAATCCATATCGCATAGTGGGTAGGGGACACCATCCAGTCCTCGCCTACCTGTAACTCCATGACACCCTGCGCAACATAGTTGAACTGCCCCCACGGATGCACACGAGCATCCCAGTCGGAGGGAGGCAAAGTCCCTTGCCGAACGTAGATGTCTCCAGGGATGGAGCTGAACGAGGGGACGGGGTCCATTGCCATGTCGCATTCAAGATGAAGATTGGCGCAAATTATGGATGTAACGAAATTCCGCCAAGTCTACGCTACTGGCTGTTGATATCCAGTATCTGAGGATGCCATGTACTACCTGCTCCCCCTCCTGGCCTGCCTTCTCTGGGGCGCCAACACCATCGTTACAAAGCTCGCTGCAGGGACCGTCGGCCCGGTCGATATTAGCTTCTGGCGATGGCTTGCTGCGGCCATCATCTTGCTCCCATTCGCCCTGCCGCGCCTGAAGTCGAACCTAGCGGTCCTGAAAGCCAATTGGGCACGCTTCCTCGTGCTCGGTGCTTTGGGCGGTGTCATGTTCCAATGCCTGGCGTACTACGCCGCACATTTCACTTCTGCGACCAACATGGGCGTTATCCAGGCACTCATCCCGTTGATCGCTCTTGCCTTGTCGCGCATCTTCATGGGTCACGCAGTCCGCGGTGGCGCAGTGATTGGTTCGATCATCTCCTTGGTTGGGGTGATAGCGGTAGTGTCCCATGGTGACTTTGAAGCCTTGGTTTCCCATGGAATCAACAAAGGTGACGCCCTGATGCTGCTGGGCGCTTTGGCTTTTGCCACCTACAATTTGCTGATGCACAAGTGGCGCATTCCCGTAACGCTGATCGAATCCCTGTTTCTTCAAGCCATGTCTGCAACGATCCTGCTGCTACCTCTTTTCCTTGTCGCAGGCACTGGCGTCCAGGGTGGCGCAGCCATCGGCTGCATTGCATTCGCAGCAATCGGCGCTTCGATCATGGCACCGTTGGCATGGATGACCGGCCCGCATCGGCTGGGCTCTGCTCGCGTGGCCGGGTTCTTCAATCTCGTCCCGATCGTCACTGCATTGCTTGCGGTGGTGGTCCTCAAAGAGTCTCTGAGCACCTGGGTCGTGGGTGGCGGTTTGATGGCAGTATTTGGTGTGGTACTGGCGGAGTACGCAGCTCGCAAGAAGCCTGACGAGGTCATGGTCGTGGATGACACCTCGACCAAGCGCTGAAAGACAATTGCATAGCTGCAGTTCAAATGAAAACGGGCCGCTTGAGGCCCGTTCTCCTTGTTCGGGGAACGCTTCTTCGGCTAGCCAGGTTCAAAGGGCCCTCTCCTCAAGGTGAAGTTGCATCTAGACAGCGCTCTTCAGCTGAGTTGGGCACATGCCGGTTAGTCGGCGAAACATTGCAATAAAAGGGGAGGGGCCGCTATAGCCCAGCCGCTTGGCAACATCACCAACTTTGCAGTCGCTCTGGAGGAGAGGGAGGGACGCAGCAAGCTTCAGCCTCTGGCGCCACTCACAACATCCCAGGCCAGTAGCGGCAACCCAGCGTCTTGCAGGAGTCCGAGAGGATACGCCAGCAACTTCTGCCCATTGAACTAGTGACTGGCCACTTCCTGGATCGGCTTGTAGCGCATCGATGATGGGGGCTAACAAGCGCGAAAACGCCAAGAATGCGCGGCCAAAGCTTCTGTTCCGGTAACTCAGCGAATGACCGGGGATCACCCCAAAGCGGAAAGGCTAACAGTAGGAACCGGGGATGCTTCGCGGCCCAGCTGCGCATCTTGCGCTGCCGCCGCCAAGCGATAGCCTTTGCGTCTCGAAGCTTGTGTAGGGCGCAATCCTCCACGTCAGACAGTCGCGCCGAAAGGGTATAGGCCCCGCGACAAGCCCATCGGAGGCATTTAGGGGTTCGCTTTAGCGACCTGTGGAGCTGCTGTGGAGTGGGCCGGAGAAATGTCTTCACATCAACAACTGTAAAGACGTCGCTTCACCCGGATCTACACGAGGGTTCAGACCCCACGGTTCCACAAAACAGCCTAAAGTTTCGACCCGGCACGCCGAGGCCGATCTACGTCACGGATTTCCGGCAGGGCGTGCCCCTTCCATCCGGTTGGCCGTCTGTCACTGGCGTGTGCGCCTGGTCCCGACCGGCCGGCAAGAAGCGCGAACCTACCGCTACACCCTAAGGGGCTTTAGTCTTTGATTCGCTTCTCAAAGTTTGTGATCAACTTGCCCAGCGAAAGGCCTGTCAGGCGGGCGATATCTCTCAGCTCCACCACATCAACCCTTCTCTTGCCTGTTTCGACGTCGCTGATGAATGACTGGCTGCGGCCCAGCATGCTGGACACCTGGGCCTGGGTCAGACCGGCAGCTAGCCGCGCCTCGCGAACAGCCTCAATGAGGGCAGCGTACTCTTTTCGATGGATGGACTTCGACACGACCGCGCCTTGGCTGAGCGGCCTAGAAAGCTATATCCAGTTCTCCGATATCTAAAAACCAGATATTCTGTCTTCTTCATTGACAGGGGGACGCATGAGCGAACAGCCATACCGCTTCATCACCGCGGCCAGAAGCAGAGCAACACTGATCCTGGCAGCATCAGCACTGCTAGCTGCCTGCAGCGGTCCGACAGACAAGAAGATGGTTACGAATGGAACCCAGCAGCAATACCGGCAGTCAATTGACGCTATCGACGCGGAACTCAATGCCCACGAAAGAGCGGCCTTCAACTGGGCAGTCGCTGGGATGAACCTTGAAGAGGGTCGGCAGGGAATCATTACGTACAGGGCCAAAAGCTGCCTAAGCGACTGAATTTCAAAGTTGATTGCTCGTCTCTCGATCAGGTTCTCCCCATCTATGGGGTCTGTTCAAGCACCTTGGCTGTGTAGCTCAGCGGCGCCACTTCCCTTTCAAGATCCAGGTGGTAGTCGCCGAAGCGATTGATGTGGCTGGTCCGATAAGGCGACAGGCCGGCCAGGATCTCGGGCGTCAGTTCAATCCCCTCCTTCCTCATCTCGGCCAAGGTCCGGCTCATGCCTTCCACGTTGTGGAGGATGATCATGTTGGCCACCAGCTGGCTGTACTTGATGATCTTGCGCTGCTCGTGTTGGACGTTCTCAGCAATGATCCCCTGGCTGCCAAAGAACACCCATTTCACGAAGCCGTTGTATTCCTCGCTCTTGTTGGTGGCAGCATGGATCGTTTTGCGGATCTCATTGTCATCAATGTAGCGCAGCAAGAACAGCGTTCGAACGGCCTTGCCAAGTTCCCGGAAGGCGAAGTACAGCTTGTTCTTCCGGCTGTAGGTGCCCAGCCGGCGCAGGATCGAGGACGCGGTGATCTTGCCCAATCGGATTGAGATCACCACCCGCAGCATGTCGTGGAGATGGGTGGCGATCAGTTGCCAGTCGATGCTGTCCCCGAACAGTGCCTGGATGTTCTTATAAGCCCTACCCGGTTCGGGCCGAAAGAATGTCAGGTCCTTGATGTTCCGGATCCGGGGCATCAGCTGGATGCCCAGCATGTGGGCCAGGCCGAAGACCGGATAGCTTTGGGCCTGCGTGTCGCCATGGACGATCTCAGGCTGGATGTCGGAAGTGTTGGCCAACAGACCGTCGAGGATGTAGATGCCCTCGTGCACGCCACAGGGAATGAAGTGGCTGAACGGCGCTACGTATTTGTCGGACACGTGGCAGTAGCCGATGCCACCGTAGCCGCCGTAGCGGATGTGATACTCCGACAGCAGGTTGTCCTCGTAGACGCTCCACTTCGTGCCATCAGCTGATGCGCTCTTGCCGCTGCCCCAATAGCCAGGCAGGTCGAATCTGTTGTAGGTATTGATGACCTCCACGATGGCCTTCTCAAGCACATCCTCGGTCACGTATTTCAGGTTGAGCCAAGCGACTTGGCGCCGGCTGAAGCCCTTGATCGACCGCGCCGTCTGCGTCGGCCCCAGGTTGCAGCCATAGCAGAATAGCGTGGTGATCACACGTCGGGGCAGATCTTCGACCTGGCTCTCGGTGCCGGCGATCGGGCGGAAGAAACGGTGCAGATCCAGCCATTGGCTGGCATCGATCAGGACATCGACGATGCTGGATTCTGGAAGCCGTTCGGCGATGAGGCGATCCACCGTGGTAATCGCGCTGGAGACTTCGGCGCGTTGCCCCTTCCGCAGCACCAGGCGCCCATCCAGGATGTCCGCATGTACGTTCTCCGGGAAACGCGCGTCGACCTCATCGGCCAGGGAGGTCAGTTGTGCACGTAATCCCGCCACGAAAGACTCGGCGTCGGTGGGCAGGCCTGACACCTGGCCGTAGGCTTCCAGTTCCTGGGCCAAGGTGGCTTCATCGACCAGCTGCTCACGGTAGTCATCAAACCGTTCGCTGCTGGGAATGAAGAGATCTCCGGACTTCAGTTCGTCCTTGACCTGCACCAGCACGGCCAGCTCGAAGTACTTACGGTGCATCCAGCCGGCGCCGGCTGCACTGGCCCGCTTGCCGAACACGTGCTGACACCAGAGCTTGGACATCCAGTCAAAGTCCTTTTCCGGGTCCAAACCGAGGGAGGCGACCTCGATCAGCTCACGGCGCTGGTTGCGCAGCGAGAGCACCGCTGCGATCAGCGGCTCCATGCCGGCGTCGTGGCTGGTCGCCCGAAGTTTCATCAGCTCCAGCCCATTGAACAGCAGCGGCCTGACCGCGCCATAGGGCTGCAGCATGAAAGGCAGGTAGTTCTTCCCGGCGTAGGCCATATGTTCTTCGCATTCGGCCAGCAAGGTCGACACTTCCGCTTCCAGGCTGTTGTCGATGGCATCCACGCGCTGACTATCGCTGCCGTCTAGCTGATAGGCCTGCAGGATTTCCTTGAGCTGGCCGATGAGGAAGTCGGCCCGTTTGGCATGTTCGAGCTGGTAGGCCAGCAATTTCTGCTGGGCCGTGTTCTCCAGCCCGCGCACCTGCTTGATGAACAACTCGGCTGCATCATCCAGTGTCTTGGCATGCTGGGCGCGAATGAAGATGGTGGCCAGCGCATAGCGCTTGTCCGGAGCCAGTTCGGCCAGCTCGCTGGCGTCATAGGCCCGAGCCATTGCACGGAACTGCTTGAGCTTGGGCACCGGCACATCGATGGGAGGCAGCTGGTCGGCCAACTGCTGCAGCATGCGGATGTGCTGCAGGTAGAACCGAACTTCCTTGTTGGTGGGCCGGCCGGGCTCGCGCTTGAGTGATTGCCAGCCGGTGAACCTGGACCCTTCCGGTGCGCGCAGCAGTTCGTCGATGAGCGTGCGCGTGGCAGGCGTCAGCGCGTGGCTGATGCTGCGGTAGTAGCCCAGATTGACCCGCTCACGGGCGCCGATGGCGGCCAGCTCCAGAGTGCGGAAACCGGGCAGTTCGTAGCGATGGTGCACCAGCTCTTCGAGCAGGACGTTCACGATGTCCGGGATGGTGTGCTTGGTCTGGGCTGCTCCGGTGGCCACTGTGTCCAGCCAAGCCAAGCCCGATTTATCCAGGGGACGTACCCCGATGAATTGCCGAAGCTGCGGCATATGCCGGCGCTGGCTGCCGGAAGCGTCGTAGCGTTCGAGCTGGTCGGTGTCCAATACGCGCCCGAGTCGGGCGGCCTTGGCGATGTGCTTCCGGATCCGCTCGGGTACGTCGGCCAACAGCGTGAAGTAGCCCAAGCGTTGGAAGAGCTTGAGATGAATCAGTACCGCCAGCTGCGGACCCGGCTGGGTGGTCAGCTGCTTGGCGAATGCAATCTCAGCGGCGGTCGGGGTATAGATCTCCTCCAGTTCCTTGGCGGTGGGATCAGGCTTCAGTCGCGGGTAGGCGGTCTCGTGAAGGGTAGCCATTGGATCCGGAGGGTGTGAGGGGGATCAGTCCCAGTGCCGGCCGTCGTCTGTACTGAGCGACGCTTCCAGGAAGCACTGGTGCGTATCGGCCATGCGGTGCATGTCATCGAGCAACGTGGCCAGGATTTCATCCAGATCCCTTTCGGGATCGGTGGGAGCAGTCAACTGGTACTCGCTGCTGGCGGTGTTCAGGCGCACAGCCTGGAACGGGGCCAAGCAGATCTCTTCAATTCGGCCTCGGGCCTTGGCCGCGCCGCGGCCCGTGCGGGCAAACGGGGTCAGCACCATGCGCAGGCGCAGCTGCAGGGCCGATTTGCCCTCCGGCGCCGGCAGTGCCATCGCCGGTACCGGCACGGTTGGACTGGGCAGGCTTGCTTCAATGCGGTCCCGGGCAAACGGGTCACGCCCGTCCAGGTAACGCATGGCCGACTGCACATCGCGCCAGCCCACGTACTCCATCAAGGCCTTCATGTCCCAGCCTTGGTCGTTGGCCCAGCTGGCAAAGCCGCGGCGCAACGAATGGCTGCTGTGGAGCCCCGCATCGGCAAAGCCTGCACTGGTCAGCAACTCGCGCAGCAGGCGCACCAAGCTGTTGGGATGCAGGCCTTCGGCGCTCACCTGGCCCCATTGGTTGACTGCCCGAAACACCGGCCCTTCTTGCAGGTCGGCCGCCTGCAGCCACGCCTGGGTCGCCTCCACCGGACATAACCGCGACAGCGCCGGCACCTTGTAGGTGACGCCGGCTGCTTGGCGATCACCCTTGCTGCGTGGCAAGAAGCAGGTCATCCCCTGTCCCGGCACCAGCGTGAGATGGGCCACGTCCAGACGCAGCAGTTCATCGCCACGGAATCCCCGCCAGAACCCGAGCAGCACCAGCGCTCGGTCTCGTTGATGGCGCAGCGCCGCCGGCCCATCGCCCCGGGCATGTGCCGCAGCGATCGCCGCGGCCAGCCAGTCATCGAGCTCGACCAGCCGCCGAATCTGGAGCGGCGCGGCTTGCTTGACCTGGCCCGGGTGCAGGGTCTGGATGCCTTTGAGCACCTTGCGCACCAGCGGCGATCGGGTCGGGTCGACAAAGCCGTGGTCGCGGTGCCAAGAGGCGATGGCCGCCAGACGTTGGCGGAGGGTGCTGGTCGCCAAGGTCTGCGCATAAGCGGCCAGGTACCGGGCCACGCTGTCAGGTGTCGCTGGGAGGTGGCCTTGCCATTCAACCTCGAAGTGCCGCAGCGCCGACGCATAGCTGCGCACCGTGTTCTGGCGCGTGGCCGCATCGAGGTAGCGGTCCAGTTCGGTCACTGGCGCGTGGCCTCCACCGAGGTCGTCTGGCGCAGCGTCGACAGGATGGTGCATTCCGCCCGCTGCCCGCCATGGCAACTGGCAATCACCCGTTCCAGCTCGCTGGCCATGCGCTGCAGGTCGGCCATGCGGGCGCGCACGTCGGCCAGATGGCTGCGGGCCAACCGGTCCACGTCCCCGCACGAAAGCTCCTCATCGCCGGCCAGCTGCAGCAGGCTGCGGACCTCCTCCAGGCTGAAGCCCAGGTCCCGGCCACGCGCAATGAAGCGCAGCCGCTCGATGTCGGCCGGGCCATAGACCCGGTAGCCGTTGCCCGTGCGCCCCGGGCGCGGCAGCAACCCGATCCGCTCGTAATAGCGAATCGTCTCCAAGTGGCATCCGCTGGCGTCGGCAGCCTCACTGATTTTCATTCGTAGTACGCTTGACTCCGTAGTAGCTACGGACTTTACGCTGAACCCGTATCCGCCGCCACTCCGGCCGCGGCGCTGCATGTGACGACCATGCCACTGCCCATCGCCTTGATTCGCTACTGCCTGATTGCCTTGCTGATCGGCTGGGTTCTGCCCGCTTCTGCTCAGGCGGAGCCTGCCGCAGCAGACCTGCGCCAAACCTGGCAGATGCTCGATTACATCGCGGTCGACTACCCCGGCGCGGTCCAGGCCGGTCGCGTAATTGCCCCCAACGAATACGCCGAAATGAGCGAGTTTGCCGGCGCCGTGCGCAGTCAGCTGGCAGCATTGCCCAGTGGCCAGAACCAGCAGGAGCTGACGGCCCAGGCCGACCGCCTGGTCCAGGCGGTGGCAGAGAAGGCCGACCCGGCGCAAGTGGCAACGTTGGCGCGCGGGCTCGGCACGACGCTGTTGGCCCGCTACCCGATCGGCGCTGTTCCGGCGAGCGCGCCGAAGACCTCCCAGGCCGCGTCCATCTACAGCCAGCAGTGCGCGGCCTGTCACGGCCCCACAGGTCACGGTGATGGCCCCGCCGCGCAAGCGTTAAGTCCGCCGCCGATCGCGTTCACCGATGCCACTCGCGCCGCGCAGCGAACGCCGCTGTCGTTGTACGAGGTCATTTCCCAGGGTGTGCCGGGTACCGGCATGGTCAGCTTCTCTGGGCTGTCAGAAAGTGATCGCTGGGCGTTGGCATTCTATGTGGGCAGCTTGGGGTACTCCTCGCAAGCCAAGGCTCAAGGTGAGGCGTTATGGCGCACCAGTGCCGAGGCCCATACGCACATTCCCTCGCTCGAAGCGCTGACACGCACGCGAGAGGCCGATCTTGCCACCACGATGCCCGCCGATCAGGCAAACGCGATCATCGCCTACCTGCGTTCGCAGCCACAGGTAGTAAACGAAGCGGTACCAGGAGCCGATCGCTTTGCGGTGGCGCGGCAGCGACTGGCCGCCAGCCAGCGCGCTTACGCTGATGAGGACCTGGCTCAAGCCAAAAAGCTTGCGCTCTCGTCCTATCTGGATGGTGTAGAGCCGCTTGAACCCACGCTGGCCACGCGCAATCCGTCATTGCTGCGAGAGATCGAGACGGCCATGGCAGGCTACCGCGCGCAGCTGGATCAGCATGCGCCCGCGGCTGACGTTGCCGGGCAGGCAGCGCAAATTGCCCAGCTGTTTGATCGCGCGGACGTGGCGCTGCAGGACACCCGAATAGGCGCCAGCACCGCGTTTCTAGGCAGCTTTACCATCTTGGTACGCGAAGGACTGGAAGCGCTGCTGATCGTGATTGGTATCGTGGCGTTCTTGCGTAAAGCCGAGCGGTCTGATGTGTTGCCGTATGTGCATGCGGGTTGGATCTGCGCGTTGTTGGCAGGCGCAGCTACCTGGGCGGTGGCCACTTACTTTGTTGATATCAGCGGTGCGAACCGGGAAGTCACTGAGGGCGTCTCGGCCTTGTTCGCTGCCGCTGTCCTGCTCAGCGTAGGCATCTGGATGCACCAAAAGAGCCTTGCAGGGCGGTGGCAGGAGTACCTGCACGCCAAGCTGACGACTGCGCTGACACGGCGCTCGGCTGTTTTCCTGTTCATGCTGGCCTTTGTCGCGGTGTACCGCGAGGTGTTTGAGACGATCTTGTTCTACATCGCGATGTGGAGCGATCAGGCGTCCACCGCCATCCTCGCAGGCCTGGCGGCGGGAATCGCGGTGTTGGCTGCGGTGGCGTACTGGATGCTGCGCATGAGCAGGCGGCTGCCGATTGGCCGGTTCTTTTCGATCAGCTCGATTCTCATCGCGGTGATGGCGGTCATCCTGATCGGTAAAGGCGTGGCCGCGTTGCAGGAAGCGGGCTGGATCTCTCAAACACCGCTCGCGTTGCCGCGCATCGAGTGGATCGGCCTGTATCCCACCTGGCAGTCGCTGCTGGCGCAGGTATTGGTAGGCACCGCCGCCATCGTGGGGTTCCTCGCCAATGCCCGTTCCGGTGTGCGTAGACAGCCAGGCGCAAACAAGCAATGAAACAACACAGCAGAGGACCAAGACATGAGTGATTGCGGGTGCCACCACGAAGCCAAGAACAAGGAGGAGCGACGCATCCTCTGGATCGCCTTGGTCCTGAATGCAGCGATGGCCGTGATCGGCGGCATTGCCGGCTGGATTGCCCATTCCACCGGGCTGCTGGCTGACGCGCTGGACATGCTGTCTGACGCCACCGCCTATGCCATTGGCCTGGTCGCTATCGGGCGCACGGCGCGCTTCAAGGCCAACGCCGCGTGGGTCAGTGGCAGCGTGCTGCTGGTGCTGGGCGTAGGCGTGCTGGTCGAAGTCGGCCGCCGGGTGATGTACGGCGCCGAGCCGGTCAGCGGTTGGATGATCGGTACCGCTCTGGTCTCGCTGGCCGTGAACCTGAAGGTGCTCCGTATGCTCGCCCCCTTGAAGTCTGGCGAAGTGCATCTGCGAGCGACCTGGCTGTTTACCCGCGCCGATGTGGTGGCCAACGTTGGGGTGATTCTGGCCGGCCTGTTGGTGTGGTGGCTGGCCAGCCCCTACCCGGATTTCGTGATCGGCGCCCTGATCGGCCTGTATGTGATCAAGGAGGCTTTCGAGATCTTGGGTGATGCTCGCCGGGCGCGTGCCGACGCGCGCAAAACGCCTGCATGACAGCGCTTGGCCGGCTGAGCTGTGGCCTGCGCTGGCTGCTGCTGGCGCACTTGGCCGTGGGCCTTGTGACGCAGCCGGTGCTGGCAGTGGTTGGCGAGCTCCATGCTCAAACCCATCTGGCCGCGGCCGACCATGACCCGGCAGTGGCATCACCAGCTTCCGAGCGTGGCGTAGACGCCGCGCTGCACCGGCTACAGCAGCTGGTGCTGTGCTGTAGCCAGGCCGCGCCGGCTCCAGAAATAGTGTTGGCCATTGCTCATATCGGCCGGCATTGGCCGTCGGCGACAGCCCATGCGGACAGATATCGGCATGAGCACCTGCTCGCGCCGTTCCGGCCGCCGATCGCAGGGTGATGCGCGCCGGCGTGCGCCGGATCCCTGTTGGCTATCGAAAATTCTGGAGTACTTCATGCATGTGCGATTGGCGGCCCTGGCCGCGTGGCTACTGTTGAGCGCGGCGGCAACGCCGGCGACAGCAGAAGAGCTGATGACCTTGGACGACGCGTTTGCACGCGTGGCCCAAACCCACCCCGAGCTGCGCCTGGTCGATGCGCGAGCCACGGTGCTCGCTGCCGAGCGCGACCAGGCCGTGCAGCGGCCACCGTGGACGTTGGGGGCGGAGGTTGAAAATGCGCTGGGCACGGGCGCGGCCCGTGGCCTGGACAGCGCGGAGTTGACCTTGAGCCTGAGCTCGGTCCTGGAGCGCGGCGGCAAGCTCGACGCCCGCCGCACCTTGGCCCAAAGCCGGATTGATGCACTGGCCGTGCAGCGCGAGACCAGGCGGCTGGACCTGCTCGCCGAGACGGCGCAGCGCTATTTGGCCGTTGTCGGTGCCGACCGGCAACGCAGCCTGACGAACATGGATGTCGGCCAGCGCCAGCGGACCGTCGCCGCTGCCCGGCAGCGCCTGCAGGCTGGCGCGTCTCCCGAATCGGTGATGCTCACCGCACAAGCAGCACTGGCGAGAGCAGAGTTGACCCGTGATCGGGCCGAGCAGCAGCGCATTGCCGCCCGGCAGCACCTTGCTGCCCTCTGGGGCGAACGTGCTCCGAGCTTCGAGGTGGCCGCGGCGGATCCCATGACCCTGCCGGCGATCGCGTCCATGCAGTCGCTGGCCGAGGAATTGGAGCGCACTCCCGAGTTGGCGCAGTTTGCCGATGCCCGCCGGATCGCGCAGGCACGACTGCAGCTGGCGCGTTCGGCGGCCTCGCCGGACTTGTCGTGGCAGCTGGGCGTGCGCCGCCTGCAGGAGACTGACGACACCGCGCTGGTGGCCAGCCTGTCCATGCCACTGGGCAGCCGCAGCCGCGCGCAGCCGGAGATCCGCGCCGGCGAAGCCGAGCTGGAGGTTCTGACGATCGAGCGCGAGGCCAAGGGCCTGTCGCTGTATTCCACGCTGGTCGAAGCCCATGGTCGCTACACCGTGGCGCAGGCCGAGGTGGCACGGCTGCAAGGCGAGGTGCTGCCGAAGTTGGCCCGGGCTGAGAAGGCCGCCGAGCGCGCCTATCGCGCCGGCGCGATCAGCTACCTGGAATGGGCACAGCTGCAGTCCGAACGCACGGCCATGGCCCAGCAGCAGCTGGACGTGGCGCTCGATGCGCAGCGCGCCCTGATCGAAATTCAACGCCTGACCGGCCAAGCGCTTGTCGCGCCGCCGGCGGCTGCTTCCACCGGAGAGACCCCATGAATCGCTTTTCTTGGACCGCACTGGGCATGGCCCTGATGATGCTGGCCGCCTGCAACGCGTCGGCCCCCAACGAAGCGTCCGAAGGCGGCGCCGCCGCTGAGGGCGAAGAGCACGGCGAGCACGAGGAAGCGCCGCTGGAAACCAAGATTGCCGCCAAAGCTGCGCAGGCAGCGGGTATCCAGGTCGCACCGGCAGGCCCCGGTGAGATTGCTGACGAGCATGAGGTGCAAGGGCTGTTGACCCCGATTGACGGTCGCATCGCGCAGGTCACGGCACGCTTCCCCGGACCGGTCCGCTCCGTGCGTGCGGGCGTGGGTGATCAGGTACGGGCCGGCCAGGCACTGGCCACGGTAGAGAGCAACCTGAGCCTGACCACCTATACCGTCACCGCGCCGATCAGTGGCGTGGTCATGGCGCGCACGGCCGCCGTAGGCATGGCCGCCGCTGAGGGCGCGCCGCTGTTTGAGGTCGCCGACCTGTCCACGCTGTGGGTGGACCTGCACATCTTCGGCGCCGACGCCCAGCACATCGGTGCTGGCGTGCCGGTGACGGTTACCCGCTTGAGCGATGGCGTCACCGCACAGACCACCTTGGAGCGCGTCCTGCCCGGCACCGCCACCGCCAGCCAAAGCACCATTGCGCGCGGCACGGTGGCCAACACCGATGGCCTGTGGCGGCCGGGGTCGGCGGTCAAGGCGCGGGTCACCGTGGATCGCCAATCGGCAGCGTTGGTGGTGCCGATCACGGCGCTGCAGACCGCAGAAGACCAGGACGTGGTCTACGTGCAGCAGGGCGAAACCTACCACACCCGGCCGGTGAAGCTGGGGCGCCGCGACGCCGAACGCGCCGAAGTGCTGGAAGGCCTCAAGGCCGGTGAACAGGTGGTGGTGGCCCAAAGCTTCCTGATCAAGGCCGACATCGAAAAGTCCACCGTGGAAGAAGAATGAGGCCCGCCATGCTCGAACGCCTCATTGGGCTGTCCATCCGCCATCGCTGGCTGACGCTAGTGCTCACCGCTGCGCTGGTTGCGCTGGGCGTGTGGAGCTACCGTCACCTTTCCATTGACGCCACACCCGACATCACCAACGTCCAGGTCCAGATCAACACCCAGGCCCCGGGTTACTCGCCGCTGGAGGCCGAACAACGGGTCACCTTTGCCATCGAAACGGCCATGGCCGGTCTGCCCAAGCTGGACTACAGCCGCTCGCTGTCGCGCTACGGGCTTTCGCAGGTCACCGTCGTCTTCAAGGACGGCACCGACCTGTACTTTGCCCGCCAGCAGGTCGCCGAGCGCCTGCAGCAGATCGCCTCCCAGCTTCCCGAAGGGTTGGACCCGGAAATGGGGCCGATCTCCACCGGGTTGGGCGAGATCTTCATGTACACCGTGGAGGCCGAGCCCAACGCTCGCAAGCCCGACGGCACCCCGTACACGGCCACGGACCTGCGCACCCTGCAGGACTGGGTGATCCGGCCGCAGCTGCGCACCACGCCCGGCGTCACCGAGGTCAACACCATCGGCGGCTTCGAGCGGCAGATCCACATCACTCCCGATCCAGCTCAGTTGGTGGCGCTGGGCTTCACGTTGAACGACGTGGTCGCCGCGGTCATGCGCAACAACCAGAACATCGGCGCCGGCTACATCGAGCGCAACGGACAGCAGTTCCTGGTGCGCGTGCCGGGCCAGCTAGCCAATCTGGAGGCAATCGGCAACATCGTGCTGGACCGGCGCGATGGCGTGCCCATTCGGGTGCGCGACGTCGCTAGCGTGGGCGAAGGCAAGGAGCTGCGCACGGGCGCGGCCACCCAGAATGGCCACGAGGTCGTGGTCGGTACCGCCTTCATGTTGTTCGGCGCCAACAGCCGGGAAGTCTCCCAGGCGGCCGCGGCCAAGCTGGATGCCGCCAACGCCAGCCTGCCTGCCGGCGTCCATGCCAAGGCCGTCTATGACCGCACCGCGCTGGTGGATCGCACCATCGGCACGGTGTCCAAGAACCTGATCGAGGGCGCGCTGCTGGTGGTGGTGGTGCTGTTCCTGCTGCTGGGCAATGTGCGCGCCTCGTTGATCACCGCGGCGGTGATCCCGTTGGCGATGCTGTTCACCATCATCGGCATGGTGCGTGGCGGCGTGTCGGGCAACCTGATGAGCCTGGGCGCGCTGGACTTCGGCCTGATCGTGGACGGGGCGGTGATCATCATCGAGAACTGTCTGCGCCGGTTCGGCGAGGCGCAGCACGCGCTAGGCCGCCAGCTCAACGATGAAGAGCGCTATGACCTGACCGCCTCGGCCACCGCCGAGGTGATCCGTCCCAGCCTGTTTGGCCTGGGCATCATCGCCGCGGTCTACCTGCCGATCTTCTCGCTGTCCGGGGTAGAAGGAAAAATGTTCCACCCGATGGCGATCACGGTGGTGCTGGCCCTGACCGGCGCCATGGTGTTGTCGCTGACCTTCGTGCCGGCGGCGATCGCCAGCTTCCTGCGCGGCCGTGTGGCTGAGCACGACAACCGCCTGATGCGCTGGTCGCGTGCCCGTTATACGCCGCTGCTGGATTGGGCCCTGCGTCGGCGCGTGGTGGTGCTGGCCGGCGCGGCCGTGCTGGTGGTGGGCTGTGGCGTGCTGGCCACCCGCTTGGGTTCGGAGTTCGTGCCGAGCCTGGATGAGGGCGACATCACCTTGCAGCCCATGCGTATTCCCGGCACCAGCTTGGAGCAGTCGGTGGCCATGCAGGAAACGCTGGAGAAGCGCCTGGCCCAGTTCCCGGAGGTGGCCAACATCTTCTCAAAGATCGGCACCGCCGAGGTGGCCACCGATCCTATGCCGCCGTCGATGGCCGACACCTTCCTGATGCTCAAGCCCCGCGACCAGTGGCCCGACCCGCGCAAGCCCAAGGCCGAGCTGGTGGAAGAGCTGGAGGCGGCGGCCAAGGAAATCCCGGGCAGCAACTACGAGTTCACCCAGCCCATCCAGATGCGCACCAACGAGTTGATCTCCGGCGTCCGTTCGGACGTGGCGGTCAAGGTCTACGGCGACAACCTTGACCAGTTGACGCGCCTGGCCAGCCGGGTCGAGCGGGTCATGCGTAGCGTCCCCGGCGCCGAAGACGTCAAGGCCGAGCAGGTCTCCGGCCTGCCGCTGCTGACCATCACGCCAGATCCGGCGGCATTGGCACGGTATGGCCTGAACCCGGGCGATGTGCAGGAAACGATGGCCACCGCCATTGGGGGCAGTGTTGCCGGCCAGTTGATCGAGGGCGACCGCCGCTTCGACCTGGTCGTGCGCCTGCCCGAAGCGCAGCGCCAAGACCCCGCTGTGCTGGCAGATCTGCCCATTCCGCTGCCGGCAAGCACCAGTGTCGATGAGTCCAGCCGTCTGGCCGCCGGCGCCAATGGGGGGCCTCGCACGGTGCCGCTGCGGGAAGTGGCGAAGATCCAGGTAGAGCGCGGGCCCAATCAGATCAACCGCGAGAACGGCAAGCGCCGCGTGGTGATCACCGCCAACGTGCGCGAGCGCGATCTGGGCGGGTTCGTCGGCGAGTTGCGCACACGCATCGGCCAGGATGTCGCGCTTCCAGAGGGCTACTGGATCGATTACGGCGGCACCTTCGAGCAGCTGATCTCGGCCACCCAACGCCTGGGCGTGGTCGTTCCGGTGACACTGGCGTTGATCTTCGCTCTGCTATTCATGGCCTTCGGCTCGGCCAAGGATGCGGCCATTGTGTTCAGTGGCGTGCCGCTGGCGCTGACCGGCGGTGTGCTGGCACTGGCTCTGCGCGGGATTCCGTTGTCGATCTCTGCCGGCGTGGGCTTCATCGCGCTGTCGGGCGTGGCCGTACTCAACGGGCTGGTCATGATCGCCTTCATCCGCCGTCTGCGCGAACAGGGCGATCCGCTAGACGACGCTGTGCGCGACGGCGCCCTTGGACGCCTGCGACCGGTGTTGATGACCGCCCTGGTAGCCTCGCTGGGCTTCCTACCCATGGCCTTGAATGTCGGTGCTGGCTCGGAAGTGCAGCGGCCGCTGGCCACTGTCGTCATCGGCGGCATCGTCTCATCCACCGCATTGACCTTGTTGGTGCTGCCGGTGCTCTATCGTTGGCTGCATCGCGACCGAGCTCCCCGCGCCGGTAGCACTGCTTTGGAGTCCCCATGAACGAGCTCAACCTGGAACAGGTCCGTGCGGCGATGTTTACCGACCCGGGCGTGAAAGCGGTGGACGACCTGCGCCTGGTCGCCGGTGAGCATGGCCGTGCGATCGCGGCCACCATCACGGTCGCGGCGCCCTCGGTCGACCTGGACCTGGTGCATGCTGTGATTGCCCAGGTCCTGGCCGATCAATTCGGCATCGATCAGATCATGCTGTGTTTCAACGACCCGGGCCCGGTACCGCCGCCGCCCACCGCGGCGCCGTTAAAGAAGATGTGATCGCAGCCCCTGGCTCTATGCGTCTGCGCTGGCAGGCGCATAGAGCTGATGACCCGGCAACGCGCACGCGCCGGCATACACAAAGGCCACGCTTTGCCGCGCCCGGGTGAAGGCCACGTAGTATTTCGGCGGCGCGGTGATACGCGCTGCATCGGCCGTGCGCAGGTACTGCGTCAACGGCCCGTTCGGAAAGATGAGGACCCGACTGTAGGTGCGGCCCTTGCACTGCCCAAAGTTCACCGCCGGCAGTCCGTCGCACGCCTGCCGCCGGTCATGCCGGAGCACGGTGGGGGCGAACTCCTGCATGTACGCGGCCACATCCCCTGGAGCGACGAGGTAGATGCCATCGTGTCCGGTGACCTCGCCATTGCCTGATTGGGTCCGCGGCATCTGCGGATAGAGCGTGTCAGCCATATCGCACAGGGCCTGGACGCAGCGCAGACTGGTGAGGCGGTGATCCAGCCGGCATAAGCCGTCGGCCTCCCAAATCTGAAACAGCGCTGCCAGATTCGGACCACGGTATTGGCTGTACCTTTGCGCATAGTTGGTCGCATACGTGGCTTGGCGCGTATCGCCTACCAACGTGATGGCAATCTCGCTCTTCAACAGCCGTTCGACCAGATCCAGATCAAAGCCGGCCAGATCCTGGACTTCGTCGATGTAGAGCTCGTCGTACATCGCCGCCAATCGCGCCACGACCTGGCCTTGGGTCAGCTCATCGCAGCGCACAGCGAAATCGGCCGCTCGGTCCGAATACATCCGGTTGCCCGCCAGGTAGTGGCGCGCCACCTGGGTGCGTGGGGCGCGGTTGTTGGTGACACCTTCTACGAACAGGATGGTCTCGATGCGAGGCTCAGGGCAAAGCGCAGCCTGGTACGGGCGAATGCACTGGCGCAGCAGAAAGCCATACCAGCTGTGCAAGGTGACATGCGCGGGGACCGCGCCTGCGTGGGCCTCAAACGAGCGCCGGATCTCTTCCAGGTTTTCCAGCGTGTAGGTGACAATCGCGATGCGGCGCTCAGGTCGTTCCAAGGCCTGCCGGACCAGCAACGTGGTCTTGCCCGAGCCGGCTGCCGAGAGCAGGACCCGGTTAGGTGATGGCACGCTGGACATAGTCCGGGAACCTGATCGAGTGCGGGCTATTGAAAATCGCCAAGGCCGTATCGGTCTTATGGCCCTTCATGTACTTGAGCAGCGCCACCTCATCGGCAAAGGCCTTGCCCAGCACGGTATTGAGTTCGGCCAGCGAGTTGGCTTTGATCAGCGGCTCTTCCAGCGAAGGGGCGCTCTCGTCGGAATCGTAATAGATCGCGTTGATGTGCTCGGCATAGCGCTCTTGCACAACTGCGATATCACCGTCGTTGTCGGTGATCACCTTGGCCTGAATCCTCAGTCGATCGGCAATCTGCAAGAAGCGTTTGAATGCCAACGACTTGACTGAAATGATGTCTACGCCGTGAGCCATCGGCGCCACGCCGTGATGGTCACTGTAGGCACGCTGCACGATCAGTTCGTCGGAAGGGCCTTCCACCAGGATCGCCTGCTTGGCCAGGATCAACCGCAGCGTGTCGTGGCCCGGCAGCTTCATGAAATAGTCGTGGGTATCGCTGGGCAGCTGGTCCAGCTTCATCTGGCCTTGCGCGCTGAACAGGATCACGTTGTCCACGCCCAGCTTGTTCAACACGAAGCTGCTGTGGGTGGCGATGATCACCTGCTGGGCGGTGGAGAGGGCCGCAATCTTGTCGATCAGCTGGGTCATGCTGGAATAGGACAGATGGTTCTCCGGCTCCTCGATCAGCAGCACGTGAGCCGCGCCGGCCGCGTGCATCGCCAGCTTCATCTTCACCGCGCTTTGCTCGCCCTTGCCGGCCTGGGTGAACGGGAGCTCATCCAGGTAGGGTGACAGGCTGGTTTCCCACGTTGAGCGCGGCGATGTGTCCACGCCTACCGTCAATGCCCTGTGGCTGATGTCCCCGGTGTGCTCGGTCAAGTAGGCATTGATCGCTGCCACATCCGCTTCTTCGGAAAAGCTCTGCCGCATGCGGCGGAAGCTCAGCGACAGCGAGACGCGCTGCGCAGGCGTCAGTGCCTGCTCGATGATGCCGGCGATATAGCGATCGGCACCGGACAAGGTCTTGATGCCGTGCGTGTCGATGATGGTCGAGTCGAACGGAATACTACGGGCGGTGACGCCATTGTTGGCGAAGGAGTACCAGCGCACCGTGTAGTACTCCACCGGCAGGCTGACCGCGCCCTGGTGCTGCTGCAGGTAGGCGTTGAACTCCTCGCGGTAGTCGTCGTTGAGCTCGACCAGCAGCCGGATGCCGGCGGTATCCAGACGCAGGGAGTTGTTGGTGCCGCGTAACGACGCCAGCGCGGCGTCGGCGCCCAGATAGGCTTCGATGGAGATCCGTGGCGGCGAGGCCGGCGTGCCCGTGGCAAGCGCTCCCAAGTACTCCTGCACCGTGGGCTGGTGGAACAGGTAGGGCGTGAGCTCGTAGGCAAGATTGCGCCCATGCAGCTGGCCGGTGACCACCGCGTGGATGGCCTCCAGCAGGGTGGATTTACCGACCTCGTTGTCGCCCACCACCAGGTTCATGTGGGCATTGAGGGGCAGGTCCAGATGGCGAAACGACTTGAAGTTGTCGATGACGATACGTTCGATCGGCATGCACAGTCCTATGATGGCCAACGGGCTCGGTGGCGGAGCCTGCCTGCACCCTGGCTGGCCTCCTTTCCGCTCTGGGCCATACTACCCAGCGATCGCCGGCCCTGGGCGGTTTCGTACTGCTTGGGACGCCGGGAAGGGTCAGAATCCGCCTTACGCGGGATAATTCAATATTATCCCGTATAACTATTTTCGCCGACGAGCGGTCGTCTACCTGCTTTAATAGTATGTAATTACATGGTATGTAATACATTACGAAATAAAGTGAGGTGGCACGATGGCGCGCGCAGGACTCTATAAGAGTGACGTCCAGAAGGCGCGCGACGCGCTGCTGGCCCAACGCAAGAAGCCGTCAGTCGACGCGGTGCGAGTGGCCTTGGGCAACACGGGCTCCAAGACCACGATCCACCGCTACTTGCGTGAACTGGAAGGAGAGGAAGGCGGCGGTCCGGCGAGGACGGTAGCCGTTAGTGATGCTTTGCAGGACTTGGTTGCGCGCTTGGCCTCGCGGCTCCAGGAGGAAGCAGAGGCCATCCTCACCCAGGAGCGTGAGCGCCATCAGGCTGAGCTCCACAGTCGGCAACAGGCGCTTTCCGGTGCCCAAGAGGAGGCTGCCGCCTTGAGCAGTCGGCTGCAGCGCACCGAAGCAAGCCTGCACCAAGAGCAAGCTGCTCACGCCCTCCTTCAACAGAATCTAGGTGACAGGATCGCGGAAATCGCCCAGTTGAACGAGCGCATCGCTGGCATGACGGTGCGGCTGGCTGATCATGAGGCGCATACGCGTTCTCTGGAGGACAAGCATGCCCATGCCCGGGAAGCGCTTGAGCACTACCGCACTTCAACCAAAGAGCAGCGTGAGCAAGAGCTTCGCCGTCACGAGCATCAGGTCCAAGAGCTGCAAGTAGCCTTACGTCAGGCCAATGAAGCCTTGGGCGCGAAGAATCAGGAGCTGTTGGTGCTGAACCGCGACAATGGTCAATGGCTGGAGCGCCACGGGCGGATTGAGCGTGAGCTTGCCCAGCTACGACAGGCCCACGAAGGCCAACACAGCGAGGTCGTGGCGTTGCGCCAGACCGCGACGGACTATTTGGCACTGCAGGAGCGCTGGAAGACTGACGCCAAGACCTTGGATACCATGCGCAACGAGCTAGCTCAAGTTCAAGACACCCTTGCGCGGGAGCGTGAGCGCCGCGAGAGCGCTGAAGCCGATGCGTTGCGTGCCAATGCACGTCTTGAAGCGCTAGAGCCTCTACTGAATCAACTGACGCCAGCACAAAATGCGGTGAAGAAAACTCGGCGCGGCCATGCGCAAGATGGGGGAGCCGACTGACGAGGCTGCTCGTTTGTCTGCTAGCGGCTGGGGTGGCGCTCACCTGTCCAGTACGCCCATTCCATAGGGACGACCCAATCTACAAACAGTTTGGCTACTGAGGACTCCGGTGCCAAATGATAGGGCTTGAACATGCCTTGCTCGGGCGAACTGGTCATCAGGTAGCGCAGGCGCTTCTGGACCTCCTGAAAGATGGCTTCCCGCACATGGGCGCTGTCGTGCACGCCAAGACGCATCGCCACCGAGGCACCTTGGCGTACCGCCGCCCAGCAGCAGTAACGCCACCGCGCGATCGGCAAGCCCCGCGGTCCGGATTGAAAGACGAACCCCACATCACGTGCCCAGCCTGGGTCGAAGTGATGTTTGAGCAATTGCTGCTCCAGAAACTGCTCGGTCTCCCAGAGTGCAAGTTCATCCCACAGCTCCAGTTTCGCGTCCGCCAAGTCTACATCGTGTGCCATATCGCCGAGTTGGTCTTCCAGCACCGGGAGCAGGTGCCTGCGCTCGTGGGTAGACCAGGCGAAAGCCCATTGCAGATCTTCGATGGGCGTGACCTCGGCATCGGGGCGGATCTGCCATCGATCCGCTGGCCAGGGAACTTGGATCAAGGCCAAGTCTCGCAGCGTGTCCAGCACCAGCAAGGTGGAGCGGCGTGTGGGCGCCACCGGTAGGCGTCGTAGCTGCGCGGCTAACAGTGCGGCTAGGAAAAGGGTGCCACGAAGGCCCAACTCCTCGATGCTGGCGACCCCAGATGGCGTCATTGTCGAGGTTCC